>OLXI01001300.1_pt1 | contig 12277 bp, 6 predicted proteins | sample 1674181 | NCBI WGS metagenome assembly OLXI01 (sample SAMEA103958148, study PRJEB25191) | human gut metagenome | reverse complement strand
ACACACTTTTTGAAGAACGCAAGCCTTTTTTTAAGATTTTTTTATGTATACACGAATACATAAGGGAGTGTAACTTTTGAAGCAAAACAGATTGCTTAAAGCATGCTAAAAGTATATCTCTTGGAAAAAATACATACTAAACGCTAAGTAGACTTACATATGAAAAAACATACATACTAGCCATACAGCATACACAGCATCGTAGGCAGCCTCGCCATCCTACACCCAGTTCACAGTTATATTTTGCTTTTTCAGCGGCATGCTCAAAAGCTTGCCTAAATTTATATCATCTTCAGCTAATAAAATCTTCATTGCTTCCGCCTCCGTTACTGCTATTGTATCATAATGCAGTATAGGCATGTAAAATTAATTTTAACTGAAAAAATCGCTGCCAAAGCTTTGCCTTCAGCAGCGATTGTCTTACATGATATATCTGTTCAATGACGGAACAATTTCCGCATAGGTGCCTTTTTTATTAGCCAACATAATATTAATGGCCCATACAGTCTGTCCGCGGTCATCCTCCGTGCGTGTGGCCTGCAGCTTACGGTTGGTACCGGTAAAGCATACGATATCTTCCAGCTCCAGCAAAAGCGCCATATCCTCACGTCTGTAGCCTTCAAGGCAGCAGTCGGAAAACATCACCGTCAGCATCAGCATATCATCCATACGCCAGCATTCCAAGCGATAGGCACGGCCATCACTCAGCTTGCCGTTATAATAGCCGACATCCTGCACGCCGTCCTCATCCGGCTCATAGGGAGAAGGAACATAATCAACGCGGCAGGGAACAGGGAATTTTTTTATCAGCATAAAATAGTTCTCCTTAGAGAGCAAAGCGCCTCAGAGCTTGAGGCTTTGAGGCGCGCTTGCTTATACGTTATTCCTTATCGGGAGTTTCTTCTGCTGCAGTTTCAGCAGTTGCAACTTCGGGCATCGGAACATTATATTTAACTTTGATATCACGATAACGGCTCATACCGGTACCTGCCGGAATCAGCTTACCGATGATAACGTTTTCTTTCAGGCCCAGCAGCGGGTCAACCTTGCCCTTGATAGCGGCATCGGTGAGTACGCGGGTGGTTTCCTGGAAGGAAGCAGCTGACAGGAAGGAGTCGGTAGCCAAAGAAGCTTTGGTGATACCCAGCAGGATAGCACGGCCTTCTGCAGGAGTCTTGCCTGCTTCCAGCATCTCGGTATTCTGCTCTTCAAATTCTGCCACATCAACGTCCTCACCCGGCAGCATTGTAGTGTCACCGGATTCCTCGATGCGGATTTTACGCATCATCTGACGAACCATAACCTCGATATGCTTACTGTTGATATCTACGCCCTGAGACTTATAAACGCCTACTACCTGAGATACCAGATAGTTCTGGGTAGCCTTCACGCCGCTGATACGCAGTACGTCATGCGGGTTAAGAGAACCTTCGGTCAGACGGTCGCCCTTAGCGATTTCCTCACCCTCAACAACAGACAGCTTAGCGCCGTAAGGAATCTGATATTCCTGGTTTTCGCCATCCAGTGCCATTACGGTTACCTTGCGGCTGTTGCCTTCCTGGGTAATATGTACGTGACCTGCAACCTCGGACAGAATGCCGGGATGTTTCGGTTTACGTGCTTCGAACAGCTCCTCGACACGAGGCAGACCTTGGGTAATATCGTCTGCACCTGCAACGCCGCCGGTATGGAACGTACGCATGGTCAGCTGAGTACCAGGTTCGCCGATGGACTGTGCGGCGATAGTGCCGACTGCCTCACCAACATCAACGTTCTTGCCGGTTGCCAGGTTGCGGCCATAGCATTTGCGGCAAACGCCGAATTTAGCCTTACAGGTAAGTACGCTGCGGATTTTAACCTTTTCACGCAGCTGGCAGATACGTTCTGCCATAGGCTCGGTAACATATTCATTGATATGATAAAGAATTTCACCATTTTCATCCAGAATATCCTCAGCCAGGTTACGGCCAATAATACGGTCATGCAGGGTTTCAATGATGGTTTTCTCTTTTTTGCCTTCGGTAATTGCCTCAACCTCAATGCCGGCAATTTCGTTATTGCGGATACGCAGCTCCTTAACGGTACCGTCAGCCAGAACAGCGTTGATAATGTCTTCGGTCATAGTTTCGCCGGTATGTGCCAGCACCTCGCCTGCACCGTTAACAATATCTGCTGCTATCTCTTTGCCGTTGAAGTTATGCATCATTGCTTCCTTCAGCACATTATGAGCAAAGGTATCGCTGATGTTGATGCGGACATTTTCGATATCCTCACCATTCATATCTTCGTCGGAATAGAGATTAATTTCTTCAACACCTGCATCGTTGAGCTTAGCAAAAAGCTCTTCAGTGATGTTGGTATCTGCTTCAGCAATCAGGTTGCCTTCTTCATCAAGTACGCCGGAAGCCAGGGTACGGCCCATAACCTTTTCGCGGATTTTGTTCTGGCTTGCACCAAGAACAGCCTTGCTCAGACGGCTGCGTTCTTTAACCAGGTTCATACCAACGATATCGCAATCATCCTCACGGACAATTACGTCCTGTGCAACGTCAACCAGACGACGAGTCAGGTAACCGGAGTCAGCGGTACGCAGTGCGGTATCGGCCAAGCCTTTACGAGCACCATGAGAAGAAATGAAGTATTCCAAAATGGTCAGGCCTTCACGGAAGTTAGATTTGATAGGACGGTCAATGATACGACCGGAAGGATCGGCCATCAAACCACGCATACCGGCCAGCTGACGAATCTGCTGTTTGTTACCGCGGGCACCGGAGTCAGCCATCATGGAAACAGGATTGAACTTGTTCATGGTGGACTTCATCAGCTTATCGGTAACCTTATCGGTTGCTTCGTTCCACAGGTCAATTACCTTACGATAACGTTCGTCATCGCTCATCAAACCACGGCGGAAGAGGCGCTCAACCTTATCAACCTCATGCTCTGTTGCTTCCAGAATAACTTCTTTTTCAGCAGGAATCTGAATATCGGAGGTTGCGATAGAAATACCGGATTTACAAGCATTATCGTAACCCATTTTCTTAACAATATCCAGAATTTCGGCAGTACGCAGGTTGCCGTACAGCTTGTGAGCCTTAGCAACAAGTCTGCCCAATTCTTTCTTGTCAATCAGCTTGCCGAGATGCCAACGCTCAACTTCAACGGTTGTTTCAACAACATTACCGGAAGCATCCAGGTGTTTCTCAACAACCTGATCTTTTTCTTTATGATAGTAACGCATTTCCAGAGGCAGCTCGCCATTGAAAATAGTGTTACCTACAGTTGTAACTACCAGGGACATACCGGTTTCACCGACAGCTGCACCCTTTTCTTCATCATAGATTTCGCTGTTGGGAATATAAACCTCGATAGGTACCTGCAGATCTACCGCATGGTGGAAGTAAGCCAGCTGAGCTTCGTCCACGCTGCTGTAGCGGGTTCCTTCACCCTTAACGTTCGGGTCATCCTTGCTGGTCTTTACAATAGTCAGATAGTAGGAGCCCAAAACCATATCCTGTGTAGGAACAGCAACAGGCTTGCCGTCTTTAGGTGCCAGGATGTTGTTTACGGACATCATCAGCATACGTGCTTCAGCCTGAGCCTCAACGGAAAGCGGCAGATGGACAGCCATCTGGTCACCGTCAAAGTCAGCGTTATAAGCGGTACATACCAGAGGATGCAGCTTAATAGCACGGCCTTCGGACAGGATAGGCTCGAAAGCCTGAATGCCCAGTCTGTGCAGAGTCGGTGCACGGTTCAGCAGTACAGGATGCTCCTTGATTACCTCTTCCAGAACGTCCCATACAGCGTTGGTAGCACGCTCTACCATGCGCTTAGCACTCTTAATGTTGGTTGCCTCACCGCTGTTTACCAAACGCTTCATAACGAAGGGTTTGAACAGCTCCAGAGCCATTTCTTTCGGCAGGCCGCACTGATGCATTTTCAGCTCAGGACCTACAACAATTACGGAACGGCCGGAATAGTCAACACGTTTACCTAACAGGTTCTGACGGAAACGGCCTTGTTTACCCTTGAGCATGTCGGACAAGGATTTCAGAGGACGGTTGCCGGGGCCGGTAACCGGACGGCCGCGACGGCCGTTATCAATCAAAGCGTCTACTGCTTCCTGCAGCATACGTTTTTCATTGCGGACAATGATATCGGGCGCATGCAGCTCCAGCAGACGTTTCAGACGGTTGTTACGGTTAATAACACGGCGATACAGATCGTTCAGGTCGGAGGTTGCGAAACGACCGCCATCCAGCTGTACCATAGGACGCAGTTCAGGCGGAATAACCGGAACTACATCCATAATCATCCATTCAGGACGGTTGCCGGATTTCAGGAATGCTTCGGCTACTTCCAGACGGCGGATAGCGCGCACACGGCGCTGACCGCTCAGCTCCTTCATTTCATGGCGCAATTGCTCTGTCAAAGCTTCCAGATCAATAGCTTCCAGCAGCTCTTTAATAGCCTGAGCGCCCATACCTACACGGATGCCTGCTTCAGGATATTTATCACGTTTTTCCATGTACTCAGGCTCGGTCAGCAGCTGGCCTTTAACCAGGTCGGTGCCTTCACCCGGATCAAGTACGATGAAGCTTGCAAAATACAAAACCTTTTCCAGGCTACGCGGAGAAATATCCAGAATCAAGCCCATACGGCTGGGGATACCCTTAAAGTACCAGATATGGGAAACCGGCGCAGCCAGTTCGATGTGACCCATACGGTCACGACGAACCTTGCTGCGGGTAACTTCAACGCCGCACTTGTCGCAGATAATACCCTTATAACGGATGCGTTTATATTTGCCGCAATGACATTCCCAATCCTTAGTAGGGCCAAAGATTCTTTCGCAGAACAGGCCATCCCGTTCCGGCTTCAGGGTTCTGTAATTGATGGTTTCGGGTTTTTTTACCTCGCCGTAGGACCAGGCTCTAATCTGGTCCGGAGAAGCCAAACCGATACGCATAGACACAAAATTATTTACGTCGATCAAGAATCATTCGCTCCCTTCTCTTACATATTAGTCGGATCATCTAAGTCACCATCGGGATTATCGGTAATAGTGAAATTACCCATATCGGCAATGATGTCCCCAGAATCACTATCATCCTCGGTAGCGTCATTATCAGCATAATCATCAACAGGCTTTTCAGGTGCGTTTTCAACAACCTGGCCGTTGATGTCTAAATCAACCTCGCGAGCGGTGGTTGCAATATCGTCATCCTCATCGTCGCGTAAGGAAACCTCTTCCTCGTCCTCGTTGAGAACCTTGATATCCAGACCGATGGACTGCAATTCCTTAACCAGTACCTTGAAGGATTCAGGAATACCAGGATCAGGTACATTTTCGCCCTTAACGATTGCTTCGTATGTCTTAACACGGCCAACAACGTCATCGGACTTAACAGTCAGGATTTCCTGCAGGGTGTAAGCAGCGCCGTATGCTTCCAGCGCCCAAACTTCCATCTCACCAAATCTCTGACCGCCGAACTGTGCTTTACCACCCAACGGCTGCTGGGTAACCAAGGAGTACGGGCCGGTGCTGCGGGCATGGATCTTATCATCAACCAAATGGTGAAGCTTGAGGTAATAGGTCAGACCAACGGTAACAGGGTTATCGAAGGGTTCACCGGTACGACCGTCATACAAAGTGGTCTTAGCAGTTTTATCAATGCCTGCAAGCTCCAGTGCATCAGCAATATCCTGCTCATGCGCACCGTCGAATACAGGTACGGAAATCTGTACTGCTTTTACGCTCTTGCCACCGAATTTATCAATTTCAACAGTTTCCGGCATACCATATTTTTCATAATCGTAGCCGTAATGCTCTAATTTTTTAGCGGTTGCGGAATTAGCCAGCTCTTCCTTGAAGGCTGCTTCAAATTCCGGAGTACCTTCTGCTGCGCCGGTTTTTTCAACGGCATTCAGCTTAGCTGCCAGGTTGGTAGTATCAATTTCCATACCCAGCGCACGTGCTGCCCAGCCCAGATGGTTCTCCAGTACCTGTCCGATGTTCATACGGGAAGGTACGCCCAACGGATTCAGTACGATATGTACCGGTTCACCGGTCGGCAGGAAAGGCATGTCCTCACGTGCCATAATACGGGAAACGACACCTTTGTTACCGTGACGGCCTGCCATCTTATCGCCTTCGGAAATCTTACGTTTCTGGGCAATATGTACACGAACCTGTTCGTTTACTCCTGGCGGCAGATCATCGCCGTTTTCACGGCTGAATACCTTAACGCTGACAATCTTACCTGCTTCGCCGTGCGGTACACGCAGGGAGCTGTCACGTACTTCACGTGCCTTTTCACCAAAGATTGCACGCAGCAGACGTTCTTCTGCAGTCAGCTCGGTTTCGCCTTTCGGAGTAACCTTACCTACCAGAATATCGCCAGGGCGTACTTCGGCACCGATACGGATAATACCACGCTCATCCAGATCCTTCAGAGCTTCGTCGGATACGTTAGGAATCTCGCGGGTAATTTCTTCTTTACCAAGCTTGGTATCGCGGGCATCACAATCATATTCTTCAATATGGATAGATGTAAAGATATCAGCCTTTACCAGATCCTCGTTCAGCAGAACAGCATCCTCGTAGTTATAGCCTTCCCAAGGCATATAAGCAACGATTACGTTGTGACCTAAAGCCAGCTCGCCGTGATCGGTAGCCGGGCCGTCAGCCAGAATCTGCTTTTCGGTAACCTTATCGCCTTTGAAGACGATAGGACGCTGGTTAACGCAGGTACCTTGGTTGGAACGTTTGAATTTCAGCAGCGGATATACATCCACTTCACCGTTTTCTGCACGTACACGGATTTCGTTGCCTACTACGCGGATAACTTCGCCGGCACGTTTAGCCAAAACGCAGACACCGGAGTCAGAAGCAACCTTGTATTCCATACCGGTACCGATAATCGGAGCCTGAGTGCAGAGCAAAGGTACAGCCTGACGCTGCATGTTCGCACCCATCAGAGCACGGTTAGCGTCATCGTTCTCCAAGAACGGAATCAGCGCGGTTGCGATAGATACTACCTGTTTAGGAGAAACGTCCATCAGGTCAACCTTATCCGGAGTAATGGAGAGGACATCATCCTTAGCACGGGCGGTAACACGCTCGCCCAGGAAGTAGCCGTCATCATCCAACGGTTCGTTGGCCTGTGCTACGATATATTTATCTTCTTCGTCCGCAGTCATGTATCTGATTTCTTCAGTTACACGTTTATTTTCTTTATCAACAACACGGTACGGAGTTTCCATAAAGCCGTATTCATTGATAACAGCATAGGTGGACAAAGAACCGATCAAACCGATGTTAGGACCTTCAGGCGTCTCGATAGGACACATACGGCCATAGTGGGAGTTGTGTACGTCGCGGACTTCATAGCCTGCGCGCTCACGGGACAGACCGCCGGGGCCGAGGGCAGACAGACGACGTTTATGAGTCAGCTCTGCCAGAGGGTTGTTCTGGTCCATGAACTGGGACAACTGGCTGCTGCCGAAGAACTCCTTAATAGCAGCAACAACAGGACGGATGTTAATCAGAGCCTGCGGGGTAATAACCTCGTTGTCCTGAATGGTCATACGCTCTTTTACTACACGCTCCATACGGGAAAGACCGATACGGAACTGGTTTTGCAGCAATTCGCCAACACAGCGTACACGACGGTTACCCAAATGGTCAATATCATCGCCGGTGCCATGGCCATCCATCAGGTTCAGCAAATAGTTAAAGGAAGCAAATACATCCTCATTGGTAACGGTATGCATTTTTTCATCGATGCCGGTGGTGAACATCAGAAGCATTTCTTCTTCATGATTCTGAACCTTGACAGCACGCAGACCACGTTCGTTATAAATGCCACTTTCTGCAATCTTATCAAGATTTTCATCGGTCATCTTAGTGCCTGCCGGCAGGATGATTTCGCCGGTTTCTTCATCAACAATAGCCTCAGCCAGTACGGTACCGCTCAGGCGGTTGCGCCAGCCAAGCTTTTTGTTGAGCTTATAACGGCCAACATTAGCCAGGTCATAACGCTTGCTGTCGAAGAAGGTGTTTTCAATCAGCTGTACGGCGTTTTCCAGAATAACAGGCTCGCCCGGACGCAGCTTCTTGTAAAGCTCCAGCATAGCTTCATCTCTGTTAGTGGTAGTATCCTTTTCCAGAGTTGCCAGCAGCGCAGGATGATTTCCGAAGCAAGCCAGGATCTCATCATTGGAAGACAAGCCCAGAGCACGCAGCAGCACGGTTGCCGGAACCTTACGGGTACGGTCTACACGAGCAGAAATAATATCATTAATGTCAGTTTCATATTCAATCCAAGCGCCACGGTTAGGAATTACAGTAGTACCGTAAATCTTCTTACCGCTGGGATCCATAGTTACACTATAGTAAACGCCGGGAGAACGCACCAGCTGGCTGACGATAACACGTTCAGCACCGTTGATAACAAAGGTACCGGTATCTGTCATCAGCGGGAAGTCACCCATAAATACAGAGGATTCCTTAATTTCGCCTTTTTCCTTGTCTTTGAAAATCAGGCGTGCTTTAACGTTCATCGGTGCAGAATAGGATTCATCTCTCTCCTTGCACTCTTCAACGCTGTATTTAGAAGTTCCTAATTCAAAGCTTTCAAAGGAAAGCTCCAGATTACCTGCAAAGTCTTTAATAGGAGAAATGTCATGCAGAATCTCCATGAGGCCCTTTTGAACGAACCATTCGTAGGATTTTCTCTGGATATCAATCAAATGAGGCATTGCCAAAATTTCATTGATTCTTGCATAACTATACCGAGTCCTATCACCTACTGGAACCGGTTTAAACATGTAATTCCTCACCCCTTCTTGTATTATCAGCACACTAAACTCGGCGAATCATGCGTGACAAAAAAAACAACAAGGTTCTTACCACAAGGACCTTGTCAGTTGTCTTCGATGATCTGCCTCATCTTTCATTATAAGCAAGATACGCCGTTCAACCACTGACCCGGCAGTATTTGTTGTCAAAATTTACACCTGCAAAAATAATAATGATGTAGTATGATATGTTATCATAAATTACGCAAGTTGTCAAGATTTTTGTCAAAAAAATACAGACACACCATCTTCGATGTGTCTGTATTCGCATAGGCGCAGCTTATTCAAAGCGGCCTTTAAGTACAATCTCTTTATCCAGCAATGCAACCTGGCCTTTAGCAAACAATGCGTCGATATCCAGGTTTTCGTCCAGAACCAGCAGGTCAGCATCCGCACCGACTGCAACGCAGCCTTTTACGCCAGTTTTGCCCAACAGCTCGGCAGGTGTAGAGGTCAGCAGCTTGATAGCCTCTTCCAACGGCAGACCGCGACGCACCAGACTCTTGATAGTCAGATGCAGATATTTAGGAGAGCAGTAGGTCAGACCGATGCAGTCACCGTTTTCATTGAACTTAGGTTGAGAACCGAAAGCATCACTGCTCATCGTCAGATGATCGGTGCTCATGCCCTCCCAGCTCAGGATTTCCATAATCTGCTCTGCGCCGATTTCCATATCTTCATCAGTGCTGCCGGCAGTCATGTCGAAATAGCCGCCGCGACGAACGAGTTTAGCGCCTTCTTCCATCAGCTCGCGAGTACGCAGCATATGAGTAGGCAGGAAGTTCTTTGCAGGAACATCGGAATGGTCCAGAGCGTAGAACAGCGGATCCAGCTTGCCGATACCGGAACCCATGTGCATGGTTACCAGGCCGGCAACGTTGGCCAACAGGCCACCGCGACGGGTTGCGGTAGCAACCTCAATCAGCTCCGGTCCCTGAGGATTAGAGCTACGATGATCGCTTACTGCAATCTTGGTGCCGATAATCGGTGGAACCATCATGATATCCTTTTCGATAGAACCGGTAATGGTCGGAGAAGGAATTCCGTAAGCACCGGTCAGGCAGTAGGCGGTAATGCCTTCTTCCGTCAGTGCGCGTGCCTTAGCCACGATGTTTTCTACGCTTCTGGTTACACCGTCTGTACCCAGCAGGCCCAGAACGGTTGTAATACCGCAGCTGGTAATCTGGCTCAGCATTGCTTCGGGTACGCGGGAAGCAGGGCCCTGCTCACCGCCGCCGCCGGTGATGTGCATATGCATATCAATGTAACCTGGCAGCAGTTTTTTGCCGCTGAAATCAAATACCTCAACCTCAGGCATACCTTCGTAGCCTTCGATTTTATCAGCAATACGCACTACCTTATCTGCAATAACCAGCACATCTTTTTTACCAAGATGCGCAGGTGCATAAACGTCAGCGTTTCTAATTAACTTAATCAAAATGTGTCACTTTTCCTTTCATTGTGTACTAAGCAGTTGCTCAGTACTGCCGACTTGCTTGCGCAACCGGCTTATTTCTTTTCGTCTTCCAGCTTAGCAATACCGATACCGGTGTAGCCGTAGAACAGAGCGATAATGAAACCGGTGTAGCAGAGAATTGCCCACGGTGCATAATCCAGAGTTTCAATGCCGGTGCAGGCGGTCATATAAGCACCTGCTGCAGACCAGGGAACCAACGGTACAAATACAGTACCTGCATCCTCCAAGGTACGGGACAGGTTCTTAGCAGCAAGGCCTCTAGCTTTATAAGCATCACGGAACATTTCACCGGGAATCAGAATGGACAGGTAGGAGTTACCGGTACACAGGCCCATGGTAATACAGGAAGCAACGGTGGAAGCAATCAGATCGCCGGTGCTCTTAGCAAAGGTCAGGATTTTTTGCAGAACTACTTCCAGGCAACCGGCCTTGCTCATAATACCGGCAAAGCAGAATGCGCAGAATACCAGCAGAGTGGTGCCCATGATTTCAGCCATACCGCCGCGGTTCAACAGCTTGATAATCTGCGGAGCAGCAGTAGCCGGGTCAAAGCCGGGAGTTGTCAGCATAGAAATTTTAAAGCCTTTTACGGTAGCCAGCAGCAAATTTTTCAGGTTGATGTTTTGGAAAATCAATGCTTCAGCGCCAGCCAGAACAGTGGAAGCCATCATAACCGGCAGAGTCGGTTTCTTAAAGATAGAGCCTGCCAAAATCAGCAGTACAGGCAGAATCAGCAGAATGTTAAAGTTGTACATGCCATCTAACTGAGTCAGCATAGTGCTTACTGCTTCGGAAGAAACATCGCCGCCGATATTGCCCTTTAAGCCAACGAAAGCATAAACAACCAGGGAAATAATAGTTGCCGGAACAGTAGTCCAGAACATGTGAGCAATGTGTTCATAAAGAGTAGAACCAGCTGCAACCGGTGCCAGGTTAGTGGTATCGGACAGCGGGGAGATTTTATCACCGAAATAAGAACCGGCGATTACAGCACCGGCAGTAGCTGCCAGGTTTACACCCAAAGTGCTGGCGATACCCATCAGTGCAACACCCATGGTAGCAACGGAGCCCCAGGAGGTACCGGTTACGATAGATACAACTGCAGTAATCAGGAAAGCTGTTACCAGCATAAAGGTCGGGTTTACAATCTGTACGCCATAATAAATCATCATCGGAATAGTACCGGAAGCCATCCAGGTACCAACCAGCGCACCAACGCAGGTCAGAATCAGGATTGCCGGCATGCCCTTGGCAATCTTCTGGCAGATTTCGTCCATCATTTCATCCCAGGTAACACCAACGCGGTAAGCAATCAGGCCGGCAATAGCAGCTACCAACAGCAGCAGCGGCTCGGTTGCGTAACCCAAATAACCTTTGCCGACAGTCAGAATAACCATCATGGCAATAATAGGAATAACGGATTCCGTAAAGGTTGGCATACGCCTATTTGTTTTTTCTTCAGTTTTTTGCATATCCTTTGACATAATACCCTCGTTTCTGCCGGTCATATAGCCGGCTTAATTTTGCGCAAGCAACGCTATCTATAAAAATTTTATCATTATAGCTTAATTATCTCAACAGTTTTCTTTATCTATACTTATTGGAATTTTTCTTGTATACATAAGCAATTTATTCACCGTTCTGTATTTTGTATACAAAATTTGTACTATAATTTGTGGACATTTGCTTACTTATGCGCTTTTTTATACTAAAAATTTAGGACTTCTTCAAACGCGTTGAAGAAGTCCTAAATTAAAAAGTCAATAAGATTACTTTTCCTGTTATAGTATTTTGATAAATTATTCTTATATAAAGAACAGAAAGTAAATTAACCCTTTATCTTTTCCTGCGACTCTTTTAAAAGCTCTAAAAAGCGTTTCGTAGGCAAGGTAAAGTTAAATTCATAATCATAAAGAACCGAAATAGGCATATTTCCCG
>OLXI01001298.1_pt1 | contig 12284 bp, 30 predicted proteins | sample 1674181 | NCBI WGS metagenome assembly OLXI01 (sample SAMEA103958148, study PRJEB25191) | human gut metagenome | reverse complement strand
GAGATACTATCACAATTACAGCGCCTTATGATAGTATCGCAGAAGTAATGCTTTCTTTTCATTGTTGGGGTTACGGAGGTGGAGAATGGGAAATCGGAATTGACGGTTCTAATGGTGTAACAAAAACGTATGAAACAACTGGGTACACAAAAGGACATGATAGCCAAGCCATAGCGATGCCAACTTCCGCTGGCTTTACTGGTTTAAAAAAAGGTCAACAATATACCTTTAATAAAAGAGAAGTCAGTGGACGAGCTGGTGGAGCAACAAGAGTTAAAATAACTGTAAAACTTTATAGAAATTAGAAAGAGTAACCTTTATGATTACAAAAATGATATTAATGACCGTCTTGATTTTAGCAATTTTGTTTGCTACATGGGTAAAAGATAGAGAAAGAATGGATCCACCTTTCAAACGTAGACTAGTAATTGATTTGACGGTAATATTTTCCCTGTGGGTTTTATATGCAGTCTTTTACTTTACACAAACACCCTCAACTTCTGATATTGCTAAAACAGTGATTAACGTAGGTTTGTTATACTTTGTAGGACAATTTATTTACTTAATCGCAAAAATTAGTCCTATTTTTGCTGGTTTGCTTAAAGTTATCAAAAAGAATGGTGTAAATATTCCGGAAGTTGAAGAAGAGCAAACGGAGGATAAAAAAGAATGAATATAACTAATGCTGGCGTACGTGGGCATAACCCTACTGGGGTTGTAATTCACAACGACGCAGGCTCAAACGGTGCTAACGCTGGCTTCTACAACAACTGGTTACCAACCCATAACCCGGGAAATGGCTTTGCTCATGTTTATATTGGAAATGACGGAAGATTACAGGCTTCTGACTTCTCTAATATGGCATGGCATTGTGCTAACTCATACGGTAACGCAAACTATGCGAGCTGGGAAGTGTGCCAATCAGAGGGCGATTTAAATCAGTTCTTGAGGAATGAACAAGCGGTACTAGATGACGTAGCTAAGTACATGAAACAATGGGGACTAACTCCTAATCGTGATACTGTGAAGCTACATCAAGAACTTTCAAGCACAAGTTGCCCTAGACGTTCCGTAGAAGCTCACGGTGGCACGGTAGAGAGTTGTCGCTCGTACTTTATCGCAGAACTAAACAAGCGCCTTACAGGGCAAAACAATACTACACCTTTAGAAATTGGAGACTTAGATTTAATGCAATTTACATACGAAAACGGAAATGGGACTTACTACTACTTTAATGGGCTTAAATCAATCGCTTTGAGCCATAACGACCAAATTACAATCATCAAAAAGATTTATAAAGAAACAATGGGCAAAGAGATGATTCACTATAAATGGACGAAAAACGCACGTTGGGACTTACGCTTCTTACAAGCTAACGATTTGAAAGAAAAAGATATTCCACGAGCTGAAAAATAGTATAAAAAAGGCCACCTTAATTGGTGGCTTTCTTTTGTAAATGAAGATATCCTACTTTCTATTTTTAAAATTTTATATATTTGTTAGCTACTTTATATTTCACCATGTCGCCCATGCTGTGCCGCCTGAACCTTGATAAATACTTACAGCTTTGTCTAGATATTCTTGTGGGCTTAAATTAGATACTTGCCCATGTACGCTTTGGTTAATCTGTAATAGTCCCCAGCATGACAATTCATTCTCAACATAAGGATTTCCGCTAGATTCCTTGTAAATAACATCAAGCCATTTACTAGAACTTAATCCTGTCTTACTTGCTATGTAATTCGCTGCTATTTCAGGACTTACGCTTGACCAATCACTTCCAATAATGCTATTAGTTTCTGTGTTTGGTGCAACTTCTATACTAACTTCTTGCGCCCTTTCGGCTTCAAGTTGTTCTCTTGCTATTCGGTCATCTTCGGCTCGTTTTTCAGCTTCAACTCTTTGTTCTTCAAGTACTTTCTCCTTAGCTTGCTTTATATGCTCATATTTTGCTTTCTCTTGCGTTTTAAACTCTTGTTCATATAATTGTGCCACAATATCATTAAAGCCCTTGTCAGCCTTTTTATGAGCGAATTGAATCAGTGCGATACTTCTAATTGAGTCATCTGTTAAAATAAAGATAATTGCTCTCCTTTTTGCGCTTCAGTTGCTTACCTGATTAATAGCTTCAATAATATTATTTCCAGCATTTATTAGAATTTCATCACTTACAATTACACTCTTTCTTGAAAATAGTTCATTCTCGATCTTAATAAAGTGCATTGCTTTAGCTAAAAATTGAGCTGATGACTCATAGTATAATGTCTCTAGTTCATTATCTGAAAGCTGTGTTAAATCATCGTTAGCAAAAGTTGTTAATTTTCGCTTAATCTCTTTGCCGTTTTCTTCTTCTATATAGTAACGCTTCATCTATTCATTGCCTCCCTTTGCATTCTACGCTTCAATCGTTGCTTATATAGATACTCTTTACTTGGTTTTAAACTAGCCAATAACTCATCTAATAAGCCCGAAACCTTTCCTCTAGAACCTGCACTATCCATTTTTTTAAGTGTAAGCTCGTGCATTTCATCATCATTGAAAAACATAGTAAGATAAGGGAATGCTACGGTATGCGGTAAACTCAAGCGTGATTGAGTTACTCTTAGGTTAGGCCATGTACCTGTCTCATCTTTAATTTTTAACTCAAGTTGATTCATTCCAATACCTTGTTCTTTAAGTACGCTAGTAATTCTTTCATATACTTCTTCGTTTGTCATTATGCTATAACCTCAATTATTTCTGTATGCTTTTTAACTTCATATCTTTGTTCTTCTGGAAGTAATTCATTCCATTTTAAAGCCTCTTTTTTATCATAAAACTTACGTGATTTAATTTCTTTTTCCAATATCCAAGATACTGTGTAGTATGTAAATTCATCTTTCATTATCCAATTACTCCTGTCTTTATGTTTAATCTTTGTTGACTTGATAAGTGATATAAATTGCACCACTTACAGTAATAAGCTCTAACTGGCACTTTACCAGATTTCTTTTTGTTATGTTGGGCATTCACTATTGAATATAAAGCACCCATATTTGCGTTTATTACACATAATCTAACCACTCCTTAATCGTAAATAATTCAAAGCCATTTAGTTTACTTTGTTTTTCAATTTCCACTTGGTTTCTATCTAGGTCTGTCAGCAGTTCAATTACAGGCATACCGTTGTCAAGCCACCTGATGACTGTATTAGCTTTAAGCCCGAAATGCTTAGCACATTCAGCCTTACAACTAAAGTGTAGTTCTTCTTCCGTCATAGGGTTATAAGCTACTACCTTTATAGCTTTTTGCGTTGCCATTGTTTAATCTCCTTTCTATAAAACAATATTATCAAATTACTTTATATTTGTCAAGAATTAACTTAGACCTCTTCAATAAATTCCAAGTATCTTTCATCAATCGCTTTTATCTCTTCTTTTGTGAACTCTGATTTGAAGTTATTTCTTTCTTCTTTGAAACCTAGGAAGAGAAACTTTTCCCCTAACTCGTTTTTAAAAGAGTTTAAATATCCTTTTTTGTTGTTCATCAATTTAACATTGTATTTTTCCATTTGTATCTCCTTCATTTCTATAATGCCATTGTATCAAAAAAAGCCAATGCTGTCAAACATTAACTTTATTCTTTTAACCAAAAATTAGATCCGCTTCTTCTTGCAACACTTCTTCAGGAATTTCAGCACCACTTACATCATACTGAATACTCAACAAGTACATTGTCCATTTTCTTCTGAATGCTTTATCTTTCATTTGTTCTTCTGTGAAAGTTGTGTTGATTCCATATTCTTCTACGATTTGTTGTTTTCTAGTTGTTAATACTATCATTGTTTTGCTCTCCTTTATTTCTATAAGACTATTATATCAAAAAAAGTCAATGCTGTCAAACATTAACTTTATTTTCAATTATTTTATCCCTTCCCAGCGTTCAAAATCATCAGCTAGTTCTTGTATAAAGCCCATAATATCGTCAGTAGTGTACTCTGTAAGCTCATTCTCGTTACTTAAGTTAGCAAGTTCTTTGGCATAGTCTAAGGCCTTATTGTGGTCCTTGTCGTAGCTTTCACCCTCTTTCTTGCCAGCTCTTACTAGATACTTCAATACCTGCATTGTATACCACCCTACAAGTTCTTCGTAGTTAAAATTATGTTTCAAGTATTCGTTAAGTTCCACACCGTATTCGTTGGCATAGTGCCGATTTTCTTTTAAGTTCATTAGATAATTCCTCCAATCCATGTAATAAGCAACGTTGCGATTATACCTATCCAAGTGATAGCGATAAGTGTAAAGACGACACCTACAACCATCATTAAAGTTTTTACTGTATCTTTCATTTTGTTCTCCTCTATTTATAATTACATTCTATCAAATTACTTTTACTTTGTCAAACATTAACTGTTTTTAACCATAAACAACTTTTCACATTTATCATTTCTTGTTCCACCTTGGAAAGTTCCACGTGCTTTATCAAAAGAATATACAACTTCAAAGCGTTCGTCAGAAATTGAATAACTAGAAATTATCACAATATTACTTTTGGACATTTCAAACGCCCAATCGTACAACTCTTGACTATCAAAAACTGAACTAACGTCCTTGTAATACATTCTGTTTTTGTTGTTGTCAATTCCAAGAGAAAAAATAAAACCATCATGATCTATCTTTGTTCCTTTCTCTAGTTTTAATAGCTTATCACGCATTTCTTTATAAACTTCAGGTTTAACTATTCTCTTTTGTTTTTTATCATCGTATCCATCTTGTGTCGTTCCCTCATAAGGTGGGTCAAGATATAATATAGCTCCAGAAACTTTGCTAAATTCTTGATAACTTTTATTCGTTGCTTTTACTTCGTCAAGTTGTTGAAGTTGTTCAAGTGATTGACCCTTTTTTTCATTAAACCAATCCCATTCTGACCCAGAAATAACTTTCTTATATGTTTCTGTTTGTTTATAACCGTCAAAAACGTCATGGTTTTCGATAATTTCTTTAGCTAGATTATATTTTAAGTCTGAAGTCTCTTTAGAATACACAAAGCCTTTCATGCTATTTCCGAAAGAGTTTACTAGCAACTTCAAAAAGTCGTCTGTTGTCTTGTTCTCTTTAGCCTTAATCTCGAAGAACTCCGTACGTGAAACAATAAGGGTTTTAATCCACTCACGGTCTTGTGATATAACTCGTTCAAATGCGTTGGTTATATTCTTGTCTAAGTCGTTATAATGGACTTCCAAGCCATTTAAAATACATTCGGCTGTAATTGCTCCACCACCTCCGAAGATGTCGTATATCGGCTTATCTGTGCCAAAGTTCTGTTTGATAATTTCAATTATCTTCTTGCTTATCTTTTTCTTGCTTCCTTGATACGGCAGTCCGATTGGTTTACCTTTTCTGATTTTCTTCTCGTCTAACTTAAGCATTAAAATTCCTTGTCTTTCTAGTTTGGTAAAATTTATTCCATTTTTCTATAAGTTCCAGCAACTTAGGTTCATCATATTCGGTAAATAGTTCAACCTGTGATGTATACCAGCAGTGCAAACAGCGATCGCAACTATAACAGATATTTACGTATCCTCTGCAACCTTTGCAAACTCCTAAACCGTCACTCGTTGGAATATCGAAGCAATGGCAATATTTTTTATCATTTAAGTATTTACTCATCTATTTACTTCCTTTCGTTTTAATCAGGTCAACTAATGCAAAAAAAGCATATAGTCCAATTACGACTAGTGCTATTATAATAACTGATTCAATACTCATTTATTTCTCCTTTATTCTATATACTATTATAAGCTATTTCTTTTTAATTATCAAGCGAAAAGCACGATAAACCACTAATAAAATAATTGTTATTATAAACAGCGGTGGGATAAATACAGTTACAGCAAACCAAATAATAGATACTAAAGTATAGATCATGATTTTAAGTATTAATTTACCAGCATGAGTTTCTTGAAACCTAAGTTCTGTATAAGTTGTTTCTTGTTCTTTTTGCTCCTCAAAAATAGTTTCCGTTTCATAATGATTACCGCAATAATCACATTTACCATTAGTGATGCTCGAAGCCCCGCAGGTTACGCATTGTATTAATTCCATTGTTATTACCTCTTTCATTTGTTTAAATCATTATATCAAAAAAACTCTAAGCTGTAAAGCCTAAAGTTTTTATTGTTAATTATTTTTCTTTCAATTTATTCTTGAACCAAATGATTCGTTCTTTGAACCAAGCGTCAACTCCTTCAGGACGTAGCCATTTACCTTGCTTCACACCGTTTTTTTCCATGAACTCAATCACTTTAGTTGGAGTTTCTGGGTCGTCCCACATATTATATTTTGCTGAATTGAATTTACTAAACATTTCCAGCGTTTCGATGTAGCTATCTTTCAGAAGTTCCGTATCAAGCAATTTTTGGGCCTTCTCAGCACGTTTAACGAGTCGTTCGTTAGCTTGTTCCAGTTGCTCCTTTTGTCGCTGTAAGCTCAAATTATGATTGATGTAAGCAATTTGCTGTGCATGTCGTCCAAGTTTTCCCTGCGTGTTAAGCTCGATCAGTTTAGCCATTCCCTCACCAAGAATTTCATCAGGAACAAAGTTATACTTGTATTTTTTATTTGTGTTGCGTACATAGTTATCAAGCGTTTGTTTAATTTTAAGTTTTTTGTGTAGTTCTCTTAATGTTGTCAATTTAATACTCCTTCATATATTTTACCAAACTTCAAAGCGTTAATCTTAACTAGCTGCTTCAAGTCTGATATGAATTGCTGTTCACCGTCAAAGTCAAATGGCATTGATACGTTATCCTTGATCCAAGTGAAAGCTCCGTCAAAGTCTTGTCTTAGTAAGCTCATCTTATCCACGATGTCGATAATTTGCTCTTTTTCCTCTGCTGTATACATAAAACCAACTTTCCATTAGAAGGGTAAATCTTCCGTATTTACTTCAATCGGTTCAGCTCCTCCAAATAAGTCCTGTTTAGCTTGTGATTGACTATTGTTATCATTAGGGATAAATACTTTTTCAACTGTGGGAAAAACAAAGTTATAATTTACGTACTCGCCTGATTCTTTAGCTTGTACACGACCACTGATCGTTACTATGTCGCCTAATTGAATGAAGTCAGGCAAGAAAGCTGAACCATATGCAACTTTTACGCTTGACCCTTTTTCTTTTTCAAACAATGGAACTGAAATAATTTTCTTGTCGCCTTTTGCTGTGTTTACTGTACGTGTATTTTTTTCGTTTGCTTGTGCTGTTACTGTGATAATTGCCATTTAATTATTCTCCTTTTTCTGCTTCTTGCTGTGCTAACCAAATCGTCATGATGTCGGTAATTTCTTTTTTAGTCTTATTTTTCAAGCTGTCAATATTTTGGTATCCTAGTTGTTCAGCTCGTTTTATAAGCGGCTGGATCTCGCGAAGTCGTTGCTTTTCTGCTTCAAGTTCTTTTTGCTCTTCTGTTAAGTCAGGAAGGTCTTCATTTGCGTAAATGTATAGCCCTAAACCATGACGAGCGATTGCTTTAACAAGTCCACGCTGAATGGCTTTATTTACGTCCATTGAAGTCAGTTTTTCAACTGGGATAGATTGATTGCGATAGTCCATCACAGGTAGGTATTCGATATGCTCTAAACCCTCAATAGTCATTCCAACTTTAACCCAAGCTGTACGACCGTCTGTGTGGTAGTTTAGCCCTTGTTCATTTTCATAAACTTTACTGTTAGCTTCAGGATATACTTTTTTTACCTCAGACCATGCAAATGCCCAACTAAGATAATCTAAATTATTCTTTTTACTCTTTTTGTCATTGACATTGATGACGCTTAAGGTTTCAAATACGCTCATTTTCTCCTCCATTTATAGCCTCCTGCACTTTTTCTTTTTCCGTTGCAACATGCACTTATACTAGTTGCATCAATCCCTGTTTCTCGTTCTGCTTGTCTCATTGATTTAAATACATTTAATATATTATCATCTAAGTCTAATTGAATAACTTTTTGGGAGAGTTTTTCAGCAACCCTTTTCACTCTAGTGCCATGTATGGCGTTTTCTCTTACAGTGCACCATTCGAGATTACTTAAATCGTTATTTAACTTATTTTCATCAATGTGGTTAACTTGAGGCTTTTTTCCAGGGTTGTCTATAAAAGCAGTTGCTATAATTCTGTGCAGGAGCAGATTTTTCCTTTTATTATGTTTATATAAGCAATGCCTTAAATATCCGTCTTTAGTAATCCAAGGTTTAAGCATTATACCGCTTTTTATATTTCTAACTTTACCTAGATTAGACACTTCATATTTTTCAAAACCCTCAATTTTAACAAAAGTTTCAACTTCGCTCATTTTCTCCTCTTTCTACGATAAATACGTTCCCTTGTCTTGTAATTTCTATATTATACTTAAGCATTGGTAAAATGTATCCGTCGTCCCAGTAGTTCCACAAGTCATTTATTAAGCCATATAAGCACTCGTTAGGTTCTGCCCTATACTTTGTCTCGTTCATTTCTTTGAGCTCCTTAGACAGCTTTCTGACGCCTCTGGCATAATGTTTACTAGCTTTTTCTCTGGCTTTTAAACTTTTGTAGTTGCTTTTCATAAATGAACTTTCTAATATCGTCTTTCTGCTGTTTTTCCTCTTTGTCAGACCAGCCGACCTTTTGACCTTTTCGTTTGCCACTTTGATAAACTCGCCTGTTATCTTCTGGAAAGCCATTTTTCTCGAAGTATATTCGAGCATATTCAAAGTAATTTAAACTATTGATGTACTGCTGACTTTCTTTTTTATGATAATTTAGAGTTATCAATCGCCTTTCAGCTAGTGATTCAAAAGATGTTATCATTAGTTCTCCTTTATTTCTATATATACTATTATATCAAAATTATTTATTATTATCAAGCGTTAGATGATATTTTTTTATTTATTTCTGCTTTTAATTGCAATGCTTTAATCAACGCGCGTTTGGAATAATCATTTTCGCAAGCTGTATGCAATTTCTTAGACTGTCTGACTAGAAATTCAGCACGACCAAGCCATACTTTGGAAAGCTCGTCATTATGCCATTCTGCTTTTACCATTTCATCTAATGCACGATATAACCAACCGTAAACTTCTGCATGTAAGTTAATTGCCTTGTTTTCGTAATTAATCATTTTCTGTTACCTTTCCTTGCTCTTTAGCTAAGTCTAAGAAAGCCTGTGCCGATTCTTTCGTTGTTTCGATTGGAGTTTCAGCCTTTACTTTTTCCACTAGTTCGCTATCAGGTTCTTTTTTCGATTTATTAACGCAAGTAAATACCGAATCAACGTATGAAAAGTTTAAATCATCGTCAAACTGATATCCACGCGCTTTGACTGATAACTTAGAGAAGTCGTTATGCTTGCCACGTTTAGGGCTTAACATTAACATAAACTCCGCCCAAGCTGTAAGAGTAGAACCACCCAAGGCGTCACTAGGCTTTACCATATATGCTTTATCGTCCATTGAGTTTGCATAAGCTGATTTGTTTGCATGAGCTACCAGTAAGAAAGTTACATCTTGAAAGAGCAACTTCAAGCGTGTAATTCTCCTAAGCATTGGCTCGAAGTCTTTACCGTAGATAATATCGCCATTTCTTAGCATTGTCATAAGGTTGTCTAAAATAACGAACTTGATATCATTTTCTTTGATGTACTCATACAATAAATTCATGTGGTGTGAATCATCAAGCATAAACTCGCCACCTGTTAAGAAATGCAAGTCTTCTGGTGCAGTGTCTTTATTTCTAAGACGTTTATTTAGTTCCCTGTCAGTATCTTCATTGTCTATGTATAGTGTCTTGCTTCGCTTTGTATCATAACCAAAAAAAGGTAGTCCTTGCGATACCATTAAAGCCATGTGCATTGCTAGAGAGCTTTTAAACGACTTAAACGGTGCTACAAGTATTCCAGCTTGCGAACTTGGCATTAAAGTATCAATAAGCCAGTCATCTTTTAAATTTATTAAGTCTTCACGCTCTTTTAAGTGCTTGGCTGTCTGTACTTTATTAAATATGTTAGTCATTTTTTTCTCCTTTAGTATATAATAACAAAAAAGACTTGAAAAGTCAAGCCTTAAATCTATTATGTGCTACCTTTTTACATAGCCCTTAGCCCTTATCGTGTCGTATGATCCCAGCAAGTTAAAAGAAAAGACTACTTAATTTCAATACTTTTCTATAAATAACTCTGTCAGACTTCTACGCGTCACGGAGTGTTTCTGTTCACGACACTCATGGAACTCATAATCTTTTATTTCATGCTACGCTCTAAGGCTATTTGTAAAGTAATCACATTTTCAATTGAGTCAAGGTTTTAAGCAACTATCCTGACCCTCAAGCGTAAGATTATAAATGACTTTCGATATTTTCAACTTTATTCAATATTGAATTCTCTATGTACATTAGTTACAAGTCATTCAGCAACTAACTATTCAATTACATAGATAATAATAACATAGACATTTTCACTTGTCAAGTATTAGATACTTATATTTTAACATATCACATTTTACACTTTGAGTTATCTTGTGTTATGTAAATTATTCTTGTTTTCTTAAACCTTTCACAATTCCAGTACAAGATAAAAAGATTATCAAACACTCCGGAATTCCTTTAGAAATCTTACAAACAAGAAAGACATTGCGCTTAATGATACCATACTTTACAAACAGGACACACAATGCACTTAATTTCTGCCACTTCTAGTCAAATTTCGGTCAAGCGTGAAACAAAAGCCCTAAGGGGCTGATTTATTTATTTTCTCCTAAATCAAAATGTATTGCTGGCTGATTGTTCCATAGTTCTAATGTTTCCTTATCTACTTCTGGCTGATTCATGTATTCTCTGTTCATTCTAGCTCTTGTATTAGCTACTTTAAGTTTAATACGTTTCTTGTATTCTTGCTGTCGTAAGTACATTAGATATTTATCTCTAGCCATAGTTACCTCCTATAAAGAGTATAACATAAAATGCCTACAAAGTCAATCATATCTTACATAACACAGGATAACACTACTCCAAAAAGTGCATTTGATATAATAAGTATATCAAGTTAAGAGAGGAAAGCAAATGACAGATGAACAGCTACTATTTAAGCAAGAAACATTGTCAAAAGTTGACTTTAACGAGTTCTTACTTAACGCTGTTGAATGTGGTTTGATTAATCTTGATACAGCTTTAATTTTTAAGGGAGAATAAAGAAATGAATAAAGAACATGTTTTAGCACAAAAAGAAGTATTAACTCCGATTGAGTACGAACACTATGTTAAACACTTATTTGATATTGGAGAAATTACTAAGGAACTTTATATTGAATTGAGTTCTGATTTATGAGCAAAGCCTTAGCGATTGACTTTAGCACTTCTAATACTGGTTATGCGTTTCGTAACCCTTTAACAAATGAGTATGTAGTCGGTTCAATTGCAGGCGGTAAAAGTAAAGACCCTTTGGAACGTGCCAAGATAATTGCTGACGGTATAACAGAAATCATTGAGCATTACAACTTATTTGACTACTTTATTTATATTGAAGAACCTATCATCACGTTCAAGTCTAAGGGAAACATCTCATTGATTAGAGCTAACGGTTCATTCTTAGGAGTCATGCGTAACCGTCATAATATTGGATATGTTGATGTAAGTAATTCAATGTGGTGTGGTTATCACTTAATCAAAGGTAAAAGCAAAGCAAGAAAAGAACAAAGCATTGAGATACTCAAGAGCTATAACATAGTACCTGATAATGATATCAATGATGACCAAGCTGACGCCTTTTGTATCTTACTCTATGTAGAAAGTCAGGAGGATAAATGATTGTGATTAATATTGCCTTGGTTATTCTAGGCATTTTATATGGTGTGGGTTCAGTTACCAACTTTAAAGAGTGGTACTATCGCCATGACTATCTAGCTATTATACTAAGTATATTTACATCTATCTTGTTAGTAGTAGCTGGAGTATTAAATATGGTGTACTGATTGACGGTACTTAAATGTTATAGAGTTGACAGCCAAGCATAGGGTGCAAGGTAACTAACAGCCCTTTGCATATTGCGAGTATAGTATAGTGGTAATGCTACAGATTCCAAACCTGTAAACGTGGGTTCGATTCCTGCTGCTCGTGTTCTCCTTTATTTTATTATATGTTAGTGAACCTTTAACGTAGCTGGCATATAATAACACAACATAGTATAATAGTATTACAGCTCTGCAAAGAGAAGATGAGGGTGCGACTCCCTTTGTTGTGTTAGTGGTGTATAGTCCATAGAAGAAGTGCTAAGCTATTG
>OLXI01001294.1_pt1 | contig 12310 bp, 10 predicted proteins | sample 1674181 | NCBI WGS metagenome assembly OLXI01 (sample SAMEA103958148, study PRJEB25191) | human gut metagenome | reverse complement strand
GCTCATCGCTACGAATATTGCCATACTCATCCACGACTTTCTCTCGCAATGTCTCCTCAGAACTGGGATGTCGATATCCTCCACCTTTTATCATGATAAGATCTGCCCGAGAGCCATCCGAGTTCAATGAGAAATAACTTTTCCCAAACTTCTCATCTCGCTCCACCAAGGCAGCCACCCCACCGTCTCCAAACAGGAACGCACTCCGACGATCCTTGGGCGAGTAAACCTTTGAACGAGTCTCTCCATCCAATATCAAGGCTTTTCGAATCCCCCCAGATTGCATCATGCCATATACCACGGAAAGGCCATAACAAAACGCCGAACATCCTAAAGAAATATCAAAAGCCACACATGAATGAGATAGTTTCAGTCGATCTTGAAGAATGACAGAAGTAGCAGGCATCCGATAATCCGGAGTCTGGGAGATAAATACCAACAAATCAATTTCCTCTTTATTTATCCCATTATCCTCTATCAATCTCTCCGCCGCAGCAAAACACAAATCCGAAGAACATGTATCGGCATCAGCGAAACGACGTTCATAGATCCCTATCTTATCAACAACCTCCTTTACTTGATCTTCCGGGAAGTATTGAGTATATTTATAATTATCAACCACACACCGAGGAACCGCAGCGGCCATTGCCGTTATACCTACTCCCTCGTAAGTCAAAAATGCCATCTCTCAATCTATTTTACAGCCAAATCATACAAATCTCCAAGTGTAACACACGCTTTCAGCTCCTTACCGCCAACCTCTTTTTCAAACTCCTCATCCTTCATTCTGGTGTACATGGTCTGCCCTGTGGTGACAAATGCATAATTTCTGTCGACACCATACCCGCCACTCATATATATTTCATTTACTACATTCCATATAAACAGCCACAACAACGCAATTCCGACAAATATACCGATCACAAATTTCCTCATACAAAGCCACCTATTTTTCACGTACAGTATCACCGGCTTCCACTTTCTTGTCAGAACTTACAATGATCTTATCATCACCGGTGAATGGGCTCTTCTTAAGACCGGCATCATAATTATTTGTATCCCCGACGGTCACGTATACCTTTTCTGCAACATACTCCGTCCCCAGAAGAGTATCCTTCGGTCTCTCGACAAGCACGTATGAACCAGACACATCAGCGTGTATTGCTGACATGGAAACTACAGATCCGTACTTTTCAGACTGATGTGAGATCTCTGCCAGCACGCTGTCCCCCACATCGAATGTATCGCCCGGAACAACAGCCTCCACTATATAGCCTTGACCATTTTCAACATTACTGTACACTGCAGATACCTCGGTATTCACACCGCTGTCATCCATCTGGACTGTAACTTTATCCCCCTTTTCTATGTACCGTCTCTGCTCCTCAGTCACTGACATTTTTATGGTGTAGCTGTCCGACTTCTCTGTTATCACAAAAGCTGCCTCTTCAGTAGTCTTATTTCCGATTCCAACTCTGGACTCCGATATGAGCCCATTAAGCTCCGAACAGACAACACCATTGTCATCCATGAGTTTCCCCAGATATGAGATCTGTTCATCCACCACGGCGATCTTGTCATCCATAACCGCCATCTCGTCTCCCCATGTGTACCAGTATTGTTCCTTCAGTTTTTTCTGTTCGAGCTTCTTCTCAAGATACTCAGATCTGACAGCTGCCACATCCACCCTCATAAGGGGATCTCCCTGCTCTATCTTTTTCCCGACACTCACATATATCTCCTGGGCCAAAAGTCCTGGATAGACGTACACCGGCGTCTTCTTGTCTCCATCTATCACCACATCCTGCAAAATCTCCGTGGATACCGTCCCAGACACCGCATATTCCGTCTCGACCCTCGGTGTCAGGGCACTGCTCGCAAATCTCGACATAAATGTGCCGGCAATAACCACCGCCATAAATATTCCAACAGCCTTTACCCCGCATTCTGCCCATAGCTTTGTTTCAAATCGCTTTCCTGAAAATCGCCTCATAACTCTTCTCCTGTTTTTCTCCTACAACCAGCCTTCATCAATCCTCGGCAGAGCCTATGGATATTCCCTCCGCCAGAATTACCCTGCCTACATAGAACACGATCAGTGAGGGAACACAGCTGAACAAGGCAAATGTAAACGCTCTCCCCGCGCTTCCCTCGGTCACATTTGGCAGATATACAGACAGCGGCCACAGATATTTGTCCTTGAGGAATACAACCGGCTGCTCCACGACATTCCAATATTCAAGGAATCCCAATATCACCGCCGCTATGATCCCCCTCTTTGCTATGGGAACAGCCATATATATAAATATCCTGAAGCTGCCAGCACCGTCCAGCCTCGCCGCCTCAACCACAGAATCAGGAACCTGCTCAAAGGCACTGTACATAATGAATATCGGAAATGTTGAGAACATCAGCGGCAAAATGATAGCCCAATGGGTATTTATCATGTTGAGACTGTTTAGCACTATGTACTGTGACAGCATCGTCACCTGAAATGGAAGTATCATGCAGAACATATACAGGCCAAATATCAGCTTTGCCCACCTGCTGCCGCTCCGGGACAATCCCCATGCCGCCGGCACAGCGAACACAAGCTGTCCGGCTATTACCACCCCGACAATCTTCACCGAGTTCCAGAAAAGCACATAGTATTCCGGAGTGTCAAACAGCAGCTCCACGATATTTTGAAATGTCGGATAAAGCGGTATCATATGCCACGCAGTGTATCCAGCTCCGCCGTCAGTTCCCGAAAACAATAACTGCCCAAGCTCTGTCTCACCCATAAATACACCACTTACCAGAAACAATAACGGAAGCACCGCAAGTACCGCACCAATTATGACGAACACCTTCAATAACAAATGTATCCCCTCTGCCATATATCTCATTTGCCCCCACGTCCTCTCTGGAAAATTTTTCTGTTATACTTCGCCGAGATCCCATGCCAGTCGATCAGACATAAGGCACGTATGGCAAGTATGATCCCGAAAAATACAACAGCCGTCATAACCGCTCCCGCTGTGAGCTTGCTGATCTCCAGCTTCTCAAACCAGTTGTTAAATGTGTGCTGTATCTGGTATATACTCATATCGGGATAACTACCCGCCATCAGATACTGCTCCCTGAATATTTTGAGGGAGTTCACCACTGACAACATGGCTACGATAAAAAAAGATCTCTTCATATTCGGAAGTGTGATCCTGAATATCTGTGTAAATCTTCCGGCTCCGTCAACCCGGGCAGCATCATACACAGTCTCCGGTATCGCTGACAATCCAGACAGCCAGATTAGCATGTTGTATCCTGTATTCTTAAATATAAATGTACCTACAAAAAGCCAGAAGACAGCCTTTCCCGAAAGGAGATCGGCGAATAATATCTTCCATACCACTGCCAACGAATTTGACGGTATGGCAAGTGGAATGAGAAATGCAAACCTGACTATGTTGCTTTTCATTCCGTATACCTCTATCGCAACTATCAGCGATATCACCATGAGCAGTGGAACACTCACCAGTTCAAACCTCAGGGAATTGCCCGCCGCCAGTCTGAATGCCGTATTGCTCCAGACGGCTCTGTAGTTCTGCAGTCCTGCAAATCCGCCCTGCCCCGCATGACGAAAGGATGATATGAATACATCCATCAGCGGAATTACCACGAAGATCAGGACACCCACAAAGCCCGGAATCACAAATCCAACCGTTTCATTTGTTCTTCTGCTAACCAATTTATTCACTCAGATATACCCCTAAAAGTTTATCGATGGAATCTACTATACTGTCCAGACTCTCACCATTTTCAAGATAGTCTGCAGCGTTATCCCTTATCACACTGCGGACCCTCGCGTCAGGATTTGACGGAGTATCCAGCTCTCTAAGTTTTCTTATATACTCATCAAGATACTCTTCCTTACGCCAATACGACCAGTCCATGTAATCACTTCCGCCCAGCGTGATCTTTCCGCCCGGAGTTCCCATGGACTGTGCCTCTCTGTTCCATTCCCGCACGCCCTCCATATTTACCGGATTGCCACAATCAACTCCGTAATATATTTTCTGTACATCCGTGCTGAACAAAGCCTTCATAAAACTGACCGCATTGTCCAGGCTCTTTGAACCGGCATTTACCGCTATGACTGTGTTTGGCACAAATACTTTCCCACTGTCATTTCCCCATATTTCGTATGCGTAATCTGTGTTTTCTCCGCTCTCGCCTGCTCCCACCCCATAGTCCTCTTTTATACTATAAAAACGCCAGGACTCTCCCATAGTTTTCATATTCACAAATGCTGACTTTCTGCCAGACCATGATCTGTTAAACAGCGGACTCATATATTCACTGTTTATGGCTCTTTTTACCTGATCGCTGTAGCTTCCCCACTCGGCAGTCCACTCATCGATCTGATCCTGGGTCGTCCGCTCCATTTCCGTGTCATACAGAAGCTTTAAGTCCTCCAGAAATTTTCTGAGCATCTCAGCATCGTAATTTCCATCACTATCCACAATCTCCGATGCATATACCGGATACAGCGTATCGAAATAGCACTCCCAGTAATAGAATGACAAGTCATTTCCATATTCCGGTCTGTCCTGACTGCTTATATATGCTGCAAGCGACCGGGCATCCGTCACGTTCTTGACCTCATTCTCCGGTCCGATAATGGCAGTAAATGTCTCCATAGCCGGAATTGCGTATATCGAACCATCACTATTTCTGTATGCATTTAACACATTTTCCAGGCAATCTGGATTTTCCTGCAGTATATCGTCATACACCTTGGACAATTCCATGAGAACTCCGGTATCCTCATAGCTTCCAACATTCAGCCCATCCATGATGATGACATCTGGTCCCTCACCTGCCAGGAGCTGTGTATTGAGCGCACTTATGGCATCGCTCTCAGATATTCCATTCTCGTCATCCACGCCCCACACATACTTCACAGTCATATCCGAATGGTATGCCTCATACCACGAGATCAAGGTTTCATAGCTCTCCGCATAATAGAGCGAATATAGTGTGACCGTCTTATCATCCGGCTCCTCATCTACCACGGTTGATGCATAGCTTGGATCAGATGAATACACCACCACATTCTTTCTTCCGCTCCTGTCACCAGCTATCGCAACAAATGTATCGCTGCTTTCAACCACATAGTCGTACTCGATATCCGAATCCCTGAATGTCGCAAGTCTTATCCCCAGCCTATCCTCCAGCTTATACTCATATAACCCTGTGCTCAGCATGAGATACAGTGAGTCAGTAGCGTCATCATACTTCATGACATTTCTGCAGCTCACCGCATCCATCCCCTTGCCGCTGAATGTCTCGGCAAGCCCATCCGCCATTCCCTCATCAAATGACGTGGTGGTCTCAGCCTCACTTCCATCGGATATGTCATATGACAACAGACTTCTCTCTGTTAAAACCATAAGCCGATCTCCCGCCACACATATATCTGTGTAATCCATATTTTTGATGGCAAATCTCTCTTCGCCGTCCATGGAAAAGCACCTTATCTCACCGCCCGGGCAGCCTGAGATATAGCCGGAACCGTCAGCAAGCAGTCTGACAGCTGTCACATTTCCCTCAATGCCCTCGGATAACTGTCTGACTTCTCCATTCCCTGTTATTAAGGCGATCCTGCTCTCTATGTCACCATCTCCTGTGACACTGCTCAAAGCTATATAGACACTCCCATCCCCATCAACATATGCTGCCGATATCTTCTCATCCGCTGATATTATAGAATCTAAGTCAAGCTTTTCCTCCCGGGGCTCACCATCAAGTGATGTGAGCGTCATCTTTACAGCATCCCCGTCAGGATTTTCTCCTATGCATACATAGCCATCATGAGTCTTTCCAAATCCATACACCTCCGCCACATCTAACTGTGCCTTCTGGTATTCAGACATTCCCTTCACATTTTCTTCATTTTCTGATGTACCAGCGCAGCCACAACACATTATTATAACGGCGGCAAGCAGTAAAAATATATTTATACGTCTCATAATTACCTCCTTTTCCCAATTGGTATTCTCCCTCTTCCCAGGTCTTCATATACAGATTGTAGCATCCACAGTCTCATGGATTATCTAAAAAACATCTAAATTGAGTATACCGCTTTCAAACGCTCCTCAAATGAATTACTATAAAGTAGGAATGAACTACGAACTACATATGGTCTACATTCCATATCACAATAACGAAAAGGGGATATGTATGAATCTGCTTCTTGTAGAGGATGACCTCAATCTTGGGAAAATACTGAAAAGGCAAATGGAAGATCACGGAATAACCGTGACACTGTGTACAACCGGAAAGCAGGGTACGGAGCTCATATATTCCGGTGCGAACATCGACATCATGGTGCTTGACTGGATGCTCCCCGACATGTCCGGCCTGGACATTCTGAACCAATTATATTTTGACAGAATATCAATACCCGTGATAATGCTCACAGCCCTCGGAACACTTGAGAACAAAACTGCAGCATTTTCCCGTGGCGCCGATGATTACATCGTCAAACCTTTTGAATTTGACGAGCTGTTGGCCCGTGTAAATGCACTATACCGAAGATCTCACCAGATTCATACATTTGACTATTCATATGGGGATGTCACTTATCTGATTGACAGCCGGACACTTCAATGTGGTGACCAGTCGGTGCGGCTCACCAACAGAGAATCCCAGCTATTTGAACTGTTGCTGAGATCAGCAGGAAAGATCGTCAGTCAGGACGAGATCATAGAATCCATATGGGGACTGACCTCAAATGTGGGAAATGGAAATATACTGAATTACATTTATTTTCTGAGAAACAGACTTAAGACAATCCATAGCCATCTTGTGATAAAGGCAGTATACGGCAATGGATATATGCTCGTCTGTGGAGAGGGGGACACATCTACATGATAGCGCAGCTAAAAAAAAGACTTTCCACATTTCTGTCCTCCGTCATTGCGGTCATTCTGGCCGCCATGTCCATACTGCTGCTCCACACTGTGATAAAGGAGTACACAAACAGCACTCATGTATCGTACTCAAGGGATGTAAATCTTTTATACTCATATCTCGAACAGGTGAGCATCCTGGACATTCCGATTCTAACCGAATACAGCGAGAAAAATCTCAATATAGATGTGCTGCGAAACAGCAACACAGTCATGTCGACAAACAGCTTTGCAGAGAGTGCAGCAGTTCTGGAAGCTGCCTCTCCATACTCTCAGCCTATGTACTGGGATGATTATTACAATGCGGTAAATCAAGGGGAAACCAACAGAAGATTTTATACTGTCAGGTATAATCATATAGACTACTGGAACAGCTACAGCATCATAAATATAGGTGGCACTTTCTATACCATACACACAGTATTCAACAATGCTGTATTATCCGCATACAAGACAAAGATAATTATTTTATTTCTGCTCATAACTTCCGCCGCGATCATACTTCTGTCCATCTTCTCATGCATTTTCACGGTCAGGATACTTGTACCTGTAAATAAGGCATATCAGAAGCAGGATATGTTCATAGCTGTGGCGTCCCATGAGCTGAAAACACCTATAACCATCATCAAATCATGCCTCAACGGACTATCCGGCAGTAAGCCGAACGAGACTGACAATGATTATATTTTAACAGCCCAGAGGGAATGTGACAGGATGACTGATATGGTGAACAATCTTCTGACATTTGCCGATATCAAGAAGTCTGGCAGAGATAATTTTGATGAGGTTCACCCGGAAGATATAATAATAGATTGTTATGATCGCTTTGAACCCATTGCCATTCAGAAAAATGTAGATCTGGTTGTGTCCATACCGGACGACCCGCTGCCGCTTTTCTCCATGGACAGGGACAGAATGCTCCAGTGCATGTCAATTCTGGTCGACAACGCCATATCGTGTACCTCCAAAGGGGCCATATCTATGTCAGTATCTATGAGAGACCAGAGATTGTGTTACCAGATATCTGATACGGGTGATGGGATAAGCGATGAGGACAAGCCTCACATATTTGAGACATTTTACTCAGGGCGCAATGATCACCGGACCCATTTCGGTCTTGGTCTCAGCATTGCCAAAAGTATAGCAGATCTACACAGTGCCGACCTCACCGTATGTGACAACATACCACATGGAAGCATATTTACACTTACCTTTAAACTGTAATTCCATTCTCGACTTGTACTCACACATATAAAAATACCCTCCTTACTGGTTGTCCAGTAAAGAGGGTACATATCATTTCAGTCTCGTAATGCTGGAATATTCTTGTTATGATGTCAGCACCTGTTCCATAACCTGCAGCACACCGCGCTCCTCATTGGATGGGGCGCGGAATCTTGCAAATTTCTCCATGCCGGGCTGCGCATTTGCCACGATATAGCTGTAATATACCGTCTTAAGCATCTCCGCATCATTGAAGTTGTCTCCAAATGCCATCATCTCACTGGTATCAACATCAAGGAGTTCTCCGATCTTTCGCATAGCCATGCCCTTGTCAACACCTTTGTTCATGATGTCTATCCATTCTCTTCCGCCCACAGTGACTGAGAAGTTATCGCCAAAACGAGGCGTATAGATCTCTTTGTACTTCACGGCAGCATCCCCATCAGGAGCAAATATCGTAAACTTATTGGCCTCGACATCAAGGCTCCTCATATCGTCGACAAATGTGAGATTGCTTAAGAATGCACGGAAAAACTTCGCATATTTCTCGTATTTCTTCAGGACATAAGCCCCAGAAAGGGCGCAGAGCACTGCGACTCCATCGGTCTCGTCCTCCACAAATCGTATCATCTTCTGGTACTCTTCCACATCCATCAGGCTCTTATATATGATCTCACCGCAGTTTGATATGGCAGCACCATTATCGCCGATAACCACAAGCTTATCCATCTTGTCTCCAAACATGTTTCTCAGGGTGTACATAGGTCTCCCGCTGGCTACAACAAATCTGATTCCTTTCTCATCCAGCCTGTCAATGTAGTCAAAAAAGCCATCCGGGAGTTTTCCATTTTCCATCAACAATGTGTGATCCATATCTGATGCTATTAATTTTACGTTTTTCATGTTTTTCTTCCTTGTGAATATTCTATGATATCTATTATATACTAACCATGCCACTACCGGCTTATCCCTGCCCCGCTGTTCTCTCGATCCAACTAAGGGCTGCTCTTCGCATCTTACTTTTTATTCAAGGTGACACAATTCTTCTCCAGATCATACTCTCTGGTATATCCGTCATCATCGTACAGCATATAGCTGCTGTTCTTATAGCCAATCAGCTGCATTGTAGTCTTGTCGATATCAGCAACGCACTCCGCCACATCCACGACAGGGATACATTTGCCACTTCTTACAAACAGGATGACCTCATTTTCCGGAACCTCCACGAAATGATGTCCCGCAGGCATCTCCGTCTGCTCCACTGAGCCATCTGCCGTAAACCTTACAAGCAGCATATCCTCTGGCAGATACACATATCTTCCGATGGCATTCTGCGTGTAAACCGGTGCGATCATGATCTCATTTCCAAGCATGAGCTGATCCTCAACATGAGCCGCGATCCTATCATCCGGATATTCAAATGCCAGAGGCTTGAACATCATGTCGTCAGTCAATGCCGCCTTCATGTACTCACTGTATATATATGGAAGCAATCGGTAACGGACACCGATCACATTCCTGAAATCCTCTATATGCTCAAACTGATAGCACTCCTGATTTCTTGTGCCTTCACAGGAATGGTCACGCATGAGCGGAGTGAACACGCCGAGTGCGAGCCATCTGAGAAGAAGGTCTCTGGATGTGTCGCATCCAAATCCGCCGAGATCCGCGCCCGTATACAGGAAACCGCACATATTCATGGACGGAAGCATCTTGATGTTGAGCAGGATGTGTGACCACCACGATTTGTTATCGCCCATCCAGACGCCGCCATAACGATGCATCCCTATATAAGACGATCTGGAGAACAAAAGTCGTCTCTCATCCGGTGAGATCTCGCGAAGCGCCTCGCCTGCCGCCCTTGTCATGTTATATCCAAAGAGGTTGTGAACCTTGTCGTGACGCACCATCTCCCCATCCACATTGTGATACATAGATGCGTAATCCTTCGGATTGTTGGCAACACCTGCCGCCATACCCGAGATGCCCCAGACATCGTCCACAGTCTCGTCCTTCTCAATGAACTTCTTCATAGCTTTCTTCAGCTCGCTCACGCCCTCCGGGGTGAAGAAGATCGCCGGCTCATTCATGTCATTCCAGAAGCCCTCTATACCTGCATCCGTGAGGATCTTGTATTTTGCACCGAACCATCGTCTCGCCTCAGGGTTCAGCACATCAGGAAAATGTGTATATCCCGGCCATACCGCCGCAACGAAATCACTTCCATCTGCTCTCTTGCAGAAGTAGTTATTTGCCACGCCCTCCTCATACACATCGTAACCTTCCTCAATCTTTACTCCGGCATCGATGATCGGGATCAGGCGTATATTATCCTTTTTCAGATTCTCCACATACTCCGAAAAATCGCCAAAGTCGTCATTTATGGTGAAATCCTTATAGCTGTCCATGTAATCTATATCCATGTAGACCATATCGATCGGGATGTGGTTCTCTCTGTATTTTCTCGCCACCGTCTCAAAGTCCTCCGGTGTCTTGTATCCCCAGCGGCTCTGTCCAAATCCAAATGCAAACTTTGGCGGGATATAACTCCTTCCGATCATCTTCCTAAACTGCTTCGTGATATCATATGGGCTGTCACCTGTTATCACATAGATATCCAAATCTGCGCTGTCACAGAAAATATGCAGCTCATCGCACTTCGTATATCCCACGTCAAATGTGATCGTGGATGGATAGTCAAAATACAGGCCAAATGTCTGCGCTCCTGAAACTATAATAAAGTTGTGTGATGCATACAGTGAGTATACATCCTCGTGATGATGCGGATTGTCTGCATTGTTGCTTATGTACTTGTAGCCTCTTTTGTTGATTCCTCTGTTCGCCTCGCCAAGGCCATACACTATATCACTGTCCTCAAGACCAAATGTGTACGAAAATCCGGCTGTTAAGTCTATATTGCCGTGATCTGGCTGTCCTTTTTCTGCTGCGATATCTACCACTACTGATTCTGTCTGAAATGGCTTTCCGTATGTATACTTCTTTATCATGCTGTCACCTCTATGCATCTCTCTTTTTTCTTCTGTATCTCTTTTTCTTTCTCCTGACCGTCTTGCCGCGCTTTGCCGCCTGTGCCTTTCTGAATTCCTGTATCTGCTCGATCATGGCGGCATAATCCCTCTCGAACAGGATCTCACTTATCTCATGGTGCACGATCTCCGCCGGAAGTCTGTCAACTATAAGTGTCCTGACGAAATCCTTGCTCTTTCCCTTATACATCGGAAGGCTGTAGGTCTCCTGAATATGTGCAAGCTCCGGTCTCCACAATATACGTATGGTACGAAGCAGATCAGCCCGTGGATTTGGCTGCATCTCCCTGACCACGTAGAAATCGATCTTGTGAGTCAGCTTGTCTGACACTCCATCCTCCAGGCCTTCTGCATCTGGCTTGCCATCTGTATCTGACTTGATGCCTGTATCATATTCTTCAACAGATATGATCCCCCAGTAGTCTGGTACATGCTCTGCCACATGACCTGCATGTGTACTTCCCACCACCACGATATTCTGGTCAAAATATAGATCATAGTCTGCTACCTGACTCTCCAGCCGCGTGTATGTATCCGCATCACTTTTTATCTCGATTCCCACTATCTTGTCTGGAATGACCATTACCACATCCGCACGGGAGTTTCCGACGGTCTTCTCCTCAAGGATACGCACCTTGCCATATCGCTCCTCAAGGAAATCAAACAGGGGTTCTCGTATATCTTTATCTAATAACATTTTTCCTCCTGAAATCAATGGTTTGAAGTAATCCTTATATGTATTTTTGTCTGCAAAGTCAAGAAGCTCCCGCTTTAGCTGAGAAAACCAGGGCAGACCGCTCATAAAGTGAGCTTTCCGCCCTGGTTTCTATGTGAACATAATATTATCAGCCCTTGTTCACAAGCTCTGTGAACTTCTTAAGCGCATCCTTCGCCTCTGGTGAAATGTTCCTTGGAACTGCAATTCTCACGGTAACATAATGATCTCCATGGGTATTGCCGCCCCTCGCCTGGACACCCTTGCCACGAAGCCTTATCTTGCTTCCCGACTGAGTACCCGGTGCTATCTTGCACTTCACATCACCGAACATGGTGTGGACCAATATCTCTCCACCGAGAACTGCCGTG
>OLXI01001287.1_pt1 | contig 12391 bp, 10 predicted proteins | sample 1674181 | NCBI WGS metagenome assembly OLXI01 (sample SAMEA103958148, study PRJEB25191) | human gut metagenome | reverse complement strand
AAGTCCTTTTGCTGCAGAAATATAGTATCCGATCAGCTGAAGCGGAATCACTGCCAGACTGCCGATAAAATGATGATCCACCTTCGGAATATAGGTAACAAAATCTGCTGTGTCTTCCATTTCATAATGTCCGTATGTTGTAATTCCCATCAGATATGCACCTCTGGACTTACATTCTACCATATTGGAGAGTGTTTTTTCATACAGATCATCCTGCGTCAGAATACCGATCACAAGTGTTCCGTTCTCGATCAGGCTGATCGTTCCATGCTTCAGTTCCCCTGCTGCATAAGCTTCGGAATGGATATAAGAAATCTCCTTCATCTTCAGAGATCCTTCCAGACTGATCGCATAGTCGATACCACGTCCGACAAAGAATACGTCATGTGCGCTGGCAAATTTTGCGGCAAACCACTGCAGACGTTCTTTATTTTCCATGATCTGTTCGATCTTATCAGGAATTGTCTCAAGCTCATCCAGATACTTCTTGCAGACTTCATCCGTTACTTCTCCTCTTACCACGCCAAACTTGATCGCAAGCAGGTAAGACAAAATAAGCTGTGCTGTATATGCCTTTGTTGTTGCAACAGAAATCTCAGGTCCAGCCATTGTATAGCAGACATAATCAGCCTCTCTTGCGATAGAAGAACCGACTACATTGACGATCGCCAAGGTTTTCAGCCCCTTCTTCTTTGCTTCCCGGAGCGCTGCCAAAGTATCTGCCGTCTCACCGGATTGTGAGATCAGAATAACAAGTCCGTTCGGATCTAAAATCATATTCCTGTAACGGAATTCAGATGCCAGCTCCACTCGGACCGGTAGCTTTGCAAGATCTTCTATGACATATTGAGCTGCCATTCCAACGTGCCATGCAGAGCCGCATGCCACAATATAAATCTGGGAAAACTGCCGGATTTCCTCATCAGTCAGTCCGACTGTGGAAAGATCGATCACGTCATCCTTTCTGAGCGAATGCAGGGTGTCTTTAACAACCTTTGGCTGCTCATGGATCTCTTTCATCATGAAATGCTCATAACCGCCTTTTTCCGCAGCCTGCGCATCATAAGTAATCTCCACAACATCTTTTTCGATCACATCACCGTTCAGGTCATAGAAGGTCGCACCATCTGCAGTGATCCTTGCCATTTCATTATTTCCGATGTAGCAGACCTTTCTTGTATAATTTAAGATTGCAGGCACATCGGATGCAACGAAGTTTTCCCCTTCACCCAGTCCGATGATCATCGGGCTGTCTTTTCTTGCCACATAGATCTCATCCGGGTAATCCTTGAACATGACCTCAAGTGCGTAGGATCCACGTACACGGACGATCGTTTTTGCCAGTGCATCAATTGGACCTACCTTATATTTTTTATAATAATAGTCTACCAGCTTGATCAGAATTTCAGTATCGGTATCACTGTAAAATTCATAGCCATGATGCAAAAGCTTTTCTTTCAGTTCCTGATAGTTTTCAATAATTCCGTTGTGTACACCTACGACCTCTGATTCCACAGGACCGGAAGCAGAACCGGTACAATTACCGGATACATGCGGATGTGCATTTGTTTTGGACGGGACACCATGCGTTGCCCATCTCGTATGTCCGATACCACAGCAGCCGGAAAGTGCCTTCCCCCCATCTGTCTTATCTGACAGGTTCACCAGTTTTCCTGTTGCTTTAACAACCTCTGCCAGTTCCTCGCCATCCCGCACCGCGAGTCCGGCCGAATCATAACCTCTGTATTCCAGTTTAGAAAGTCCTGCAAGCAGAATCGGTGCTGCCTGCTTATCCCCCACATATCCAACTATTCCGCACATAGTCTGTTCTCCTTTTCTAACTTGTTGCCTTAATGTATTTCATAAAGGCTTCTTTTATATAAAATTCATATTGCTGCCCAATCTGATCCAGGCTTTCATTTGGGACAAAACCGCCCGCCATCGCTTTATGACCGCCACCCGACCCATATCCGGAAAGTGCTGTTGCGACCAATTTACCGGCATCTACGGCTTCTACCTCACTGCGGACAGAAAATTTCAATCCATCCTTTCTAACAGAATATACGATAGATACATCCACAACGTCAAGAGCAAGGATAAAATCAGATATGATTGCGATCAGTGCATCCGGGCAATCAAACGGAATACATGCAAATCCGGTTCTGTCATATATCTTTATATTATCGATTGCCGCTGCATATGCCCGCAGATCCTTAAATTCAATGACATTTTTATACATTTCCTGCAGCTTTTCCACATCCGCCGTCTCAAATGCATATGCAAACATCTCCGCATCAAATGCTGTTGCACCTCTTGTAAAATCCGCCGTATCCATCTTGATCCCGTAAGCAAGCGCTGATGCCACAAGCGGCGGGATTGCTATCCCCATTTCCCGATAATAAGAAACCACGATCGAGCTGCAGGCACCTGCCATCCGGATATCCTTGTAATGATATCCACAGTCCCGAACCTGCGGGTGATGATCCACGCATGCCACCTCATCTCCGGGCAGATCTGTAAAATTAGTATTGTACTTCTGCCCGTCCACCGTCACAATATAATCTGATTCCTGCATATCTGCCAACAAGTCTGCATGCAATATTTCCATGGAGAAAACCGTCAGCATCCGCTTCGTACTCAGCTTGTCGATACTGCCATCATAACAGAGGATCGCGTCGATCCCGAACTGTTGCAGAAAATACTGCAGACCGTAAGCGGACGCGATCGCATCCGGATCCGGGAAATTATGCGTCTGGATATAAGTCTTATGTCCTTTTAATAATACGATCAGATCCTGTGGTTTTTGTTGCCCGTCTTTCATGTTCCGTTACCCTCTTACATCCAGAAACTGTGCCTGCCCGTGGATCCGCATTGCAACGGAATCTGCCGGAACAAAAATACAGTCTCCCTTATAAAATGTGATCTGCCCGCCCGGATAACTGATATTTCCGCAGCCGCTCACACAAAGCAGGACGCGGAATGACATCTGATCCGACAGATAAGTTACGATCTGTCTTCTTTCCGTGTTTACGATCATTCTGTACACTTCAAAATACTTGCATCTGCACAGGCATTCTGATGCCATTCCCTGCTGATATTTCAAAATACGGAGTGGCTGTCGCGGCTTTGCACTGCTTTTCAGATTTGCAGCCTCCAGTGCCTTTTCAATGTGCAGTTCCCGTTTCTTTCCGTTTTTGTCTTCTCTGTCATAATCATAAAGACGATATGTCAGATTGGAATTTTCCTGGATCTCCGCCACAAGTGCGCCTGCACCGATCGCATGGATCGTTCCCGCTTCTATAAAGAAAAGATCCCCCTTCCTGATCGGAACATATTGCAAATATCTGGTCAGCTTTCCTTTTTCGATTGCTTCCCTGATCTCTTCTTTTGTGCAGTCTCTTCTGAGTCCGTATACAAGTCTGGCATTCTTTGCCGCATCCAGCACATACCACATTTCCGTCTTGCCGAGCTGTCCATGCTCATGTTCCTTTGCATATGCATCTGTCGGATGCACCTGCACAGACAGATCTTCCCTGGCGTCAATAAATTTGATCAGCAGCGGCAGTTCCGTACACCCCATATGACGGGATCCCAAATATGCCGGATTTCCGGAAAGCACCTGCCCCAGCGTCTGTCCGGCAAATTCACCCTCTGCAACAAAGCATGGTCCGTCCGGATGAGTGGAACACTCCCACGTTTCTGCCAGCGGAGACATTTCTATTCCTTTTTCAAATTCCGTATTCAGTCGCTGACCGCCCCACAAATAATCTTTGCCGGAAGGTCTTAACAATAATGGCTTATTCATCAATACTCCAATTCTACTTATTCTTTTCCATCCCAGCAGTAAGTACAGAGCTTACATTTCTCAATACCGACCGCATCCAGCATATCGTCCAGCCGGTTAAAACGAAGGGATGTAAAATGCAGTTCCTTGCAGATCTCATCTACCATCTTTTCATACTTTTCAGAGTCCGGATCTGTATACTCCTGCAAAACCTCCTCTGTTACATTTCCATTTTCCAGTCTTTCGATCACTCTTCTTGTGATCAGATCCATTTCCGAAGAAGAACGGGAGAAGTTCAGATACTTGCAGCCGTATAAAAGCGGAGGGCATGCAGGTCTGATGTGTACCTCTTTCGCACCGCTCTGGAATAAATACTCTGTTGTTTCCCGCAGCTGCGTACCTCGTACAATGGAATCATCGATCAGGAGCAGGCTCTTATCACGGATCAGCTCTTCTACTGCCAGAAGCTTCATCTTTGCGATCAGATTACGCTGGCTCTGTATCGTTGGCATAAAGGAGCGCGGCCATGTCGGCGTATATTTGATAAATGGTCTGGAAAACGGAATACCTGACTGATTGGCATACCCGACTGCATGTGCGATACCGGAATCCGGAACGCCTGCAACAATATCCGGCTTTACATTGTCTCGTTCCGCCATTTTTGCGCCGCAGTTATAACGCATCTGTTCCACACTGATCCCTTCATAGGAGCTTGCCGGATATCCATAGTATACCCAGAGAAACGTGCAGATCTTCATATCTTTTCCCGGCTGCATGAGCGTCACACAGTTTTTATGCGTCAGGACGACAATTTCCCCCGGTCCGAGTTCTTTATAATCCTGATACCCCAGATTTTTATAGGCAAAGCTTTCAAAAGAAGCACAGAATGCATCTTCCTTTTTCCCGATCACAACCGGCGTTCTGCCTTTCTCATCTCTGGCACAATAAATACCGTTCTCATTCATCAGCATAAGAGACAACGAACCATCAATTGTGTGCAGGGCATACCGGATTCCTTCGATCAGATTATCCTTCTGATTGATCAGTGCTGCAACGAGCTCTGTTGCATTAATATCTCCGCCGCTCATTTCCAGAAAATGGGAACAGCCATCTCCAAACAGATTTTTTACCAGTTCATCCGTATTATTGATCTTGCTCACCGTTGTGATCGCATACGTTCCATGATGAGAACGCACGATCAGCGGCTGTGGTTCATAATCCGAGATACAGCCGATTCCATACCAGCCCTTCATCTGTTGCATATCTTTATCAAACTTTGTACGGAACGGTGCGTTTTCTATATTGTGGATCGCACGGTCAAAGCCTTTTTCTCCCCAGACTGCCATGCCACCGCGTCTTGTGCCCAGATGCGAATGATAATCCACGCCAAAAAACAAATCAAATACACAATCTTCCTTTGCTGCTACGCCAAAAAAGCCACCCATTTTCTTTCCTCCATGCTCTTTTTTTCTGTCTTATGCGTTTTCTGCTTCTGCTTTTCTTGTCTGTGTAAACTTAATACCTGCCACGATACCGATCATCACAACGATCGCGATCAGCAGTGTAAGCCATTTGTTTCCGATCAGCGGTGCTACCAGATAAGCCAGACAGGAAACACCTGCACAAAGCACGACATACGGAAGCTGTGTGGAAACATGCTTGACATGATTACACTGCGCGCCCGCCGAAGCCATGATCGTCGTATCGGAAATCGGCGAACAATGGTCACCACATACCGCACCTGCCATGCAGGCTGAAATCGCAATGATCATCAGAGAATAGTTTCTCGTCTGCAGAACATTTACAACGATCGGGATCAGAATACCGAATGTTCCCCAGGATGTTCCTGTTGCAAAAGCAAGGAAGCATGCAACAAGGAAGATGATCATAGGCAGGAACATATCAAATCTGCCCGCTACGGTCTTCATTGCAGCCGCAACAAATTCCTTTGCGCCAAGGCTGTCTGTCATTGCCTTTAATGTCCATGCAAAAGTCAATATCATGATCGCAGGAACCATTGCCTTGAACCCTTCCGGAATACATGCCATACAATCAGAAAAGCTGAGCACTTTTCTTACCACATATAAAAGAATTGTAAAAATAATGCCAAACATGCTGCCAAGTGCCAGTCCGACCGAAGCATCCGAATTGGAAAATGCCGTTACCAGATCTGTACCGTTGAAAAAACCACCGGTATAAAGCATACCGATCACGCAACAGATGATCAGGCAGATGATCGGAATCATCAGATCGATCACTCTTCCCTTTTTAATGCCTTCCTCTGCTTCCATCTCCTGTTTATGATCGCCCTGCCCGTCAGAGAACAGATCTCCCGCAAGAGCATTGATCTCGCATGTCTTCATAGAGCCAAATTCCACCTTGAAAAGCGCCATGCTTACCATCATCACGATCGTCAGGATCGCATAATAGTTATACGGAATTGCCTTTAAAAACAGACCGAAACCGTCTTCTCCTTCCACAAAGCCGCTGACTGCTGCTGCCCAGGAGGAGATCGGTGCAATGATACAGACCGGAGCTGCTGTCGCATCGATCAGATATGCCAGCTTTGCCCTGGAGATCTTATGCTTATCCGTTACCGGCCGCATAACACTGCCGACCGTCAGACAGTTAAAATAATCATCAATAAAGATCAGCACACCGAGCAGGATCGTCACAAGCTGTGCGCCTACTCTTGTCTTAATATGACTGCTTGCCCATTTTCCGAATGCGCTGCTTCCACCAGCCTTATTCATAAGGGCTACCATGCCACCAAGAAGTACCAGAAATACCAGAATACCTACATTATAGGAATTGGATAATACCGATACGATACCGCCTGAAAATACATGAATGACGGTTCCTTCAAATTTTCCACCGGAATACAGGATACCACCTACCACGATTCCGATAAACAAAGAACTGTAAACCTCTTTGGTGATCAGCGCCAAACTGATCGCTACCAGTGGCGGTAAAAGTGCCCACGCCGTTGCAAATAACGCCGGCGTGTATTCCACCGCCTCTTCCGCTTCCTCGGCAAATGCCGGCAGCTGCCACATTGCTACAAATACGACTGACAGCAGCAAAACCCGCCATACGGCAGTTTTGACTGTCTCTCTTCTTTTGTTCCTACTCACTTTTTTTCTCCCTTAGTTTAATTTTAATGCCAGTAAGGCTTCTGATCCTTATGCGAATATCCCTTCAGTTTTTCCGCATATACCGCAAGCTTTAGCCCATACTCCGCTTTCGGCTTTTCCTTCAGCTTTCCCTGACTGCACATTTCATCATATGTTTCCCGAAGCTCTGCCAGATTTGCCTGTGCAGAATCCTTATAATTATTCGACAGGTTCATCTGCAGACGGCCTATGATCTCATCCAGCCTTTTTTCTTCTTTTGACTGTATCCGAAACAGTTTCATAATCAATTCCTCCTGCCCGCAAGCGCACTCTGACGCTTTACAGTTTAGCACAGATTCAGACATTCTACAATCATTACATTTACCAAAAAAGAGCTGCCGCTTTCGCGACAGCTCCTGTAAGCACTTCTTATTTTCTGTTTAAGGTATACAGATATTCATAATCCACTACTTTTTCTTTTGTCTTTTTGTTCTGCAGCGTGATACGGATCTGTGTTACCGGGAAAAGAGAATTGTATGCGTACTGGCTCTCATACTCTGTTCCCTCATTGTACTTTCTTGTATATTTACGTTGTTTAAGCAGTTTGATCTTGCCATTATTTTTGATCTTTTTATAAGTATAATCACCGGTTTTTGCATTAAGGCCCGTGGAATACTCAATGGACACGATCTTATATCCTTTTGCAGGAGTTACCTTCAGCTTACCACTTGTTTTGTTTGTAAACGGATCATAGTAATATAACTCTTTACCTGCATATTTTACATTCTTAATGACAGGTTTGTAAAATTTATAGCCCTTTGCTATCACCGAAATAGAACAGGTCTGTACAAATTTACCATCACAATACACATCAAAGGATACAACTGCCTTTCCGGCTTTCTTAGCAAAATAAGAAATATAATAATCTGAAATATAATCTGCATAAGATGTTTTATATCGGCTTGCAAACGGATAACTGTCATTTGTGGCATAGATCTTGATCTTTTTTGCACATTTCTTTTTGCCGTTTTTATCCTTGATCGTAACGGTAGCGGTATAGGTGCCCTTTGACCTTGCAAAGAATGTGATCTCGGAACGGTTATAGTAGTTCAGTAAAATATCATCGCTCAGATTTATACTATATGTACGCTTTTACATATTTTACAATCTTTTCAGACACCCTCTGTACTGTCTTTGATAAAAATGATCTTCAGGGTCAGAAAAATCAGATGGATATCCATCAGAATAGAATAATTGCTGACATAGATCAGATCCAGCTTCAGTTTATCGATAAAAGACGTATTGTATTTTCCGTAAACCTGCGCATAACCGGTAAGCCCCGCCTTTACACGGGTACGATAAGCAAATTCCGGTATCTTCATACAGTTTTTCTCGATCAGCTCCGGGCGCTCCGGACGCGGACCTACCACACTCATATCCCCCTTTAGAATATTAAAAAACTGCGGCAGTTCATCAATTCGCATACTACGGATAATCTTTCCGATTGGCGTGATCCGGCTGTCATTTTCCCTTGCAAGCTGCGCTTTTCCATCCTTTTCGGCATTCACGACCATGCTGCGGAATTTACAGATTTTAAATTCCCGGTTTCCTTTTGTACAACGCACCTGCTTGTATAAAACCGGTCCTCTGTCATAAGCATAGATTGCGATCGCCGTGATCAGCATGATCGGCGATGTAATGATAATACCGGTCAGTGAGATCACGATATCCATTATACGTTTTAAAAAACGCTGCGCCAGAGAAATATCTGTATTTTTACAAATGTATAGCGGTGTATCCACCAGATTCATTTCATCCGAAGATTTAATAATGATATCCGAGATCTTCGGCGGAAAATAAACTCTCTTTCCTTTTTCAAAGCAGAATTTCAAAATCTGATTTCTGACTTCATCCGGCAGATCATTTAACAGAATCGCATCATATTGTAAAATACACGCCTTGATTTCCTCTATATTTTCATTACAACTTATTGTCTGATCAAACTTATACTTTGCACGATACCCTGAAAGCCGGATATCCAGGTTATTATCATGCACCCCCGTAATATTCAGCATCCGGTAAGCCGGGATCACCTTCCGGTAGAGATCCGTTCCAAAATTTGTCAGAAGGAACATAATAACCATCTGCACCACATATAATTTCGCATAGGTCAGCAGAATCACACCAATATACTTCACACGCCCCACCATCAGAATCGTGATCATGATCTCTACCGCATTTAAACAGGTATAAGCAATACACTGCCCGATATACAAATGGGATTTTCTGCCCAGTCCGATCTGAAATCCGTTAAACACATACATAAACGTCCACATGAGTATCAGATAAATGATCCACATCAGTATATTTCCCTTATTCAGGAAGCTTTGTCCCAGCAATGGATTCAATTTCGTATTCCACAAATAAACAAATGGAAGAAGTGTGATCACAGATACAAGCGTCTGCCAGAAGAAACGATATATATGTTTTTTTGATTCTGTATTTATCTTTGTATTCATTGTACTCCTCAATCTGTCCGGCGGCCATATTTTGTCTTATCAGCTGCCTGATCCGACTATTATACACCATTCACACCCGCCCGTCTATTTCTTGTTTTTATGATGATCCTTCCCCTGTAAATCAATCCGTTATCTTTCAGGCAGACCCTGCTGTAATTCCACCGCAAGATCTGCAAGACTGCCATACACATAATCCACATAAGGCATAAGTTCTTCTGCAGCCGGCGTCAGATCAGGGATCATCACAGTCCGGCAGCCCGCTTCATATGCACTTTTTACTCCGTTGGGAGAATCTTCAAACGCCAGACAGTCTTCCGGCTTTTCTCCCAGCTTTCCCGCTGCATACAAATATACATCCGGGAACGGCTTTCCTTTTTTCACATCTTCTGTTGTAATGATTGTTTCAAACAATCCATTCAGTCCGACACTTTCAAGATGCATCTGAGCCCTTTTCTGCGGAGAGGCTGTGACAACTGCCGATTTTATTCCACGTTTTTCCAGTTCACATATCAGGCTGCGTACCCCCGGCTTACTCTGCAGGGGTGTCTGCCGGATCTTTGCTGCCATGATCTCCTTACGACGCGTTTTCACGCGCTCATAAGCGGTTCTGTCAGAAAACCAACCGACGAATAATTCATTGGCAAGTGTTTTATCCAGACTTCTCAGCGTAAGAACCCTTTCTTCATCCAATGAATATCCAAGTTCTCTCGCCGCTTGTATCCAGCAGGCACAATATACCTTCTCTGAATCGATCAGCAGGCCATCCATATCAAATAATGCAACTTTTATCTCCTTGACAGCATCCTGAAGCATGCAAAATCCTCCCTGTATCTTTCCGGTATAAGCATTAGTCTACCATAAATCACACAGTCTGAAAAGTACAGCATCCGAAGGCTTGCAGAATTGCGCTCTTCCCGATATAATATAGTACAGTAGTTTTCTGCTTGCAGACTATACAGAATATTTTTTGATTGGGGGAGAACAAACATGATCAAATTACCGAGAAGACCAAAGCTTGAAGGCGATGCCCGTATTGAATATGGCATTATCAACCTGATGCAAAATAAAGGCTATTACAACTGCCGTCTGGTAAAGACGTTAAAAAACGGGGCAAAAGTTTTTCAGATGATGGATAAAAACGACCATCCCTGTTCCTGCATCTGGGCGCAGGCAGACGAAGAAAACTGGATGAAGGTTTCAGAAATTGCCACAAAAGATGAAGCAACCATGATCGACCTTTATGAGCTTAGTCTGGAAGCCGAAAAAAAGGAGCCGGACACACCGTAAGGTGTGTGGCTTATAAAAAGAAAATATGCTTTGCAATAACTATGCCATTATTGCAAAGCATTTACCATTCATTTTTTTAATGATTCTCCGGTCTGTAAGTCGTTACAACCGTCTTTACGAGATCTCTGATGTCCCCCGCATTTTTATAGGAAGCATCCATAAGCTCTCTGAGCTGTCCGAAAAATGTATCTACATTGAACGGAATTGGACACCCTACATGAATAAGGTCATTATCTGTTTTCTGAATCCCCTCTTCATCCATGAGCTTCTCTTCATAAAGCTTTTCACCCGGACGAAGCCCTGTAAATTCTATCTTGATATCAACATCCGGTGTATAGCCGGAAAGCTTGATCATATTCTTTGCCATGTCCAGGATCTTGACCGGCTCTCCCATATCCAGGATAAAAATTTCTCCGCCTTTCGCATACGCGCCTGCCTGAAGCACTAAAGAGACTGCCTCCGGGATTGTCATAAAATAACGGATAATATCAGGATGTGTTACCGTTACCGGTCCGCCTGCCTCGATCTGTTTCTTGAATAACGGGATGACACTGCCGTTGCTGCCTAATACATTGCCAAAACGAACTGCCACAAATTCCGTGTCTGAATGTCTGTTATACGTCTGAATGATCATCTCACAGATACGCTTGGTTGCTCCCATGATATTTGTAGGATTTACTGCCTTATCCGTGGAGATCATAACAAAACGTTTTACTTTCCATTTATCTGCCGCCTGAACTACTTTCCAGGTACCGAGTACATTGTTCTTGACTGCCTCATTCGGACTGTCTTCCATCAATGGGACATGCTTATGTGCTGCCGCATGATAAACAATTTCCGGACGATATTTTTCAAATATCATATCCATACGTTTTGTATTTCGCACAGATGCGATCAGAACAACCAGATTCAGCTCAGGATAATTTCTGCGCAGCTCATTCTGGATATCATATGTTGTATTCTCATAAATATCTACGATCACAAGCTGTTTCGGATGATGGGATGCAATCTGCCTGCAAAGCTCACTGCCGATACTTCCGCCACCTCCTGTTACCATGATCACTTTATTTTCCACATAGCCAAGAATGGAATCCAGATTAACTTCGATCGGATCTCTTCCCAGCAAATCATTTACATCTACATCTTTTAACTTTGCAACACTGACATCCCCATTGACAAGCTGGTAAATTCCCGGCAGACGTTTCATTTCACAGCCGGTCTCCTTACAGATATCGAGGATGCCCTTGATCTCTTTCTGAGAAACCGCAGGCATTGCGATAATGATCTCATCTACTGCAAGTTCCTTTGCAAGGCGTGGGATCTCATAACGGTTTCCCATGATCTTAACACCATGGATAAAACTTCCGATCTTATCTCTGTCATCATCGATTACACACACGACTTTTTTCTGGATATAACGGCTGTTGCGGATCTCCTTGATCAGGACATTTCCCGCCGCACCTGCTCCAACAACCATCACACGATGCATCTCTGCCGCATTCTCTCCGCGGATATACCCGACAAGCCAGCGAAATGCACGGTAAAAATAGCGGCTTGCAAAAATCAATATGATCAGATTCATGATAAATAACAGCCAGTAACTTCGCGGCATCCTTACATCAATGAATGCATAAAATGCGATCTGAAATCCACCGACAACACATCCTGCCAGCACAATGTTCATCAAC
>OLXI01001285.1_pt1 | contig 12396 bp, 9 predicted proteins | sample 1674181 | NCBI WGS metagenome assembly OLXI01 (sample SAMEA103958148, study PRJEB25191) | human gut metagenome | reverse complement strand
TTCATTTTCATCTTGATATGAAACGGAGAAAGAGGGATTTGAACCCTCGCGCCGCGTGAGCGACCTACACCCTTAGCAGGGGCGCCTCTTCAGCCTCTTGAGTATTTCTCCTTACTGCTGAACTTTATCCTCTACCAATATAAAGTTGTACGTCATCTGACGCAAATGTTATTATACATAAGCCCATTTTGTTTGTCAACCATAAACTATAAATTCTTTTCAATCGCTTCTTCAATACGACGTTTTACCTCTTCTGCGATCTCATTGGAGCGCATATGCCGGTATTCTTCATAATACAATGGTTTTAAATAGAGCAGCTTTACCGTTACCTGTCTTACGGAATTTTCATCAAACGGAACAAAGGAATTGATCAGTGCACAGGGAACGATCGGGCATTTTGCTTTCTGTGCGGCTTTGAAGCTTCCTCCCTTGAACTCGAGCAGCTTATTGCCCATTTTGCTGCGTGTTCCTTCTGCAAAAATAATATAGTTTCTTCCCTGCTGTACTTCTTTTGCAACCTGATTGATCACCTGCATGGACTGTCTCAGATCTTCTCTGTCCATCGGAAGAGAACCTGTTGCCTGAATTGCCTGTTTTAGCAGGATCACATTTTTTGCTTCTTTTTTGATCACAAATGCAAACGGCTTCGGAGAGGAATAGAAAAACATCAGTACATCAAACAGCCCCTGGTGATTGGGGTAAAAGATAAATCCATCCTCTTTCGGTATATTTTCCAGCCCATGGATCTCAGGCGTGATGTTGCCCGCCTGTATGGCATGTGTGGAGATCTTCTTTCCGATCAGAAAACCGGGCATGTAATCTCCGATATATTTTTTCCCTGCCAGCCATATCCGGTAAAACAGGAATGGTACCAGATAGAGCTTCCTTAAAACCATCATTGCAATTCGCATTTTATTCTCCCGTCAGTATATAATCAGCAATTCATTCCTTTGCTTCGATACTATAATTCTATATATTGTATTGTTTTGTTTCAGTCCTACATATATATAGGAAGAAACTCTTTCAATTCTTTACGATTTCATACAGATCTGTGGATCTTCACATAGATTCCATATATTTTTCCACATTGTGTATCAGGATAATGTATTATATTCCTTCACGGCTGTTTCATACAGGTTGTTGCCATCTTTATCGATCACAACGATCGCCGGAAAATCCTTGACTTCCAGCTTGCGGATCGCTTCCGTGCCAAGATCGTCATAGGCGATCACTTCCGATGACAGAATGGATTTGGAAAGAAGTGCGCCTGCTCCGCCGACTGCAGCAAAATAAACCGCTTCGTTTCTGACGATCGCATCTATGACTTCTTTAGAACGTTTCCCTTTTCCGATCATACCCTTTAATCCGAGATCAAGAAGCTCCGGGGCATATTTGTCCATACGACTCGCGGTTGTAGGCCCTGCAGAACCGATTGGTCTGCCTTCTCTTGCCGGTGAAGGCCCCATATAATAGATCACATTGCCTTCCATTGCAAGCGGAAGCTTTTCTCCGTTCTTTAATGCTTCCTGCATTCTTTTATGCGCTGCATCTCTTGCTGTATAGATCGTGCCCGTGATAAGGACAGAATCACCCGCATGTAGGCTCCGGATTTCTTCTTTTATGAGTGGCGCTTGTATTGATTGTTTCATGATTACCCTTTCTGTTTTTCAACTATATAATAGGAACATCCTTCTGATATTCTTTATTCATGATTACCCTGTGATATTTTTCATAGCATTCCATGCCTGCATTACAATACCCGTGTGCTGTGTCTGCATACGTGACAGCAGATATTGACTGCAACAGGAAGTCCTGCAATATGCGTCGGATAAGTATTGATATTGACAGCCAGTGCTGTCGTGGTTCCGCCAAGTCCGCCCGGACCGATTCCTGTTTTATTGATATTTTCCAAAAGCTCTTTTTCCATTTCTGCCACATAAGGAATGGCAGAATGCACATTTACCGGTCTTGTGAGCGCCTGTTTTGCCATGATCGCGCACTTTTCAAAGGTTCCGCCGATTCCGACACCTACTACCATAGGTGGACAGGCGTTCGGGCCTGCATCCTTTACAGCCGTTAAAATGGCTGCTTTTACGCCTTCTATACCATCTGCCGGTTTCAGCATAAATACACGGCTCATATTTTCACTGCCAAAGCCCTTCGGTGCAACGGTGATCTTCACCTGATTGCCCGGAACGATCTGATAATGGATGACCGCCGGGGTATTGTCCTTTGTATTTTCACGTTCAAGTGGATCTTTCACAACCGATTTGCGCAGATAACCGTCTACATAACCCTGTCTGACTCCTTCATTGATCGCAGCTTCCAGACTACCGCCTTCAAAATGCACATCCTGTCCGATCTCCATAAAGATCACTGCCATTCCCGTATCCTGACAGATGGGGATCATATCCTGCCCTGCGATCTGCAGATTGTCCTCAAGCTGCGAAAGCACCTGCTGTCCGACCGGGGATTTTTCTTCCTTACACGCCTGCTCCATGGCAGCTTTCATATCCTCTGTCAGAAAATGGTTGGCTTCTATACACATTTCCCGGATATTTTTCGTAATATCTTCAACCTGTATCGTTTTCATAACCTTCTCCTTTGCTTTATCGATGCATAATTATAGTTTCCCATATCATGCCTGCTTTTTCAAGTAATGCTTCCGGATAACAATAGGACTCTGTGTGGAGCCCGGGTGTTTCCTCTCCTGCACCGATCCCGAAAAATACGCCTCTGCACTTTTTCTGATACCATCCGAAATCCTCTGACCAGCGCATTGGCCCCGGCAGATATGTATATGGCAGTGCATGATCTATGCATAGCTGCTCCAGCTTCTCTGTCAACGCAGTATCATTCACTGTATCCGGGAAAGCATCTGTTTCCGATACCTCCATTGTAATCCCGCTTGTTTCAGCCTGCTGCCTTGCATAAGCTAAGATAGCCTCAGTCAGCATTTCCAGATCCTCCTGATAATGTGCCCGAAGTGTCAGACACAACCTCCCATTTCCAGCAGAAATACCAAAATTTTCGGATCCTACCTTCATTTCAATAATGCTTGCCATGGTAAGTCCTTTTTTGTGGTCTTCACACCATATAGGAAGTTTATTTACAATCTCAGCGATCAGATAACCCGGATTGATCCCCTGCTCCGGATAAGCTGCATGGCTTTGTTTTCCGTGCAGATCCAGAATAAGTCCCTTGGAAGCGCAGGCAAATACCTGTTTGCACAGCAGCACTTCTCCGAGTGGATAGCCCGGAATATTATGACAGCCATAAATCTCTGAAACCGATTCCTTGAGAAGCACAGGACATGCCCGCCTTGCACCTTCTCCCGTTTCCTCCGCCTGCTGCCATAACAGAATCACTCTTTTACCGATCTTTTTGCCTTTCTGTCTGAGCCGTTCCAGACAAAGTGCTGTCAGAAACAATGCTGCACTGTGTCCATCATGCCCGCAGCCATGGAATACGCCGCCCTCTCCATCCGGAATGGCATCCATATCTGCCCTCAGACAGATCGTCAGCTGAGGCTGCTCACAATCCTTTTCTTCATATACAGTATACAGGTAATCCGGTGTTTCCACGACTGACAAAGTCGTATAGTTTGTCAGATAGTCCTTCAGGATCTCCTTTGTTTTTGTTTCCTGCCCGGAAAGCTCCGGCGTATGATGCAGTTTCCGCCATACTTCTTTTGTCAATTTCAAATCTCTGCTATCCATATAATCTATATCCGCCTCACTGATCTTAAAATATACTGCTGTCTACTATTATATAAAAAGGACTACTATATACATAATAGTCCCTTTTGTATCCAATTTGGATCACTTTATTTATTATGCGTTTACGATCTTGCGGAAGTTCTTTTTGCCACGCTTTAATACGATACCGTCTCCGATCGCATCCTTTGCAACTGTCTGCTTGATATCGGTTACTTTCTCGCCATCGATGGATACGCCGCCCTGCTCGATCGCACGTCTTCCTTCGGAACGACTTGCTACAAGACCTGATTTTACAAGCATTGTGATCACATCTATACTACCCTCTGTAAAATCTTCGTCTGCAAGCTCTGCAGTTGGCATATCAGCGGCATTTCCTGCTGAGAATAAAGCTCTGGCACTTTCCTGTGCTTTTACAGCCTCTTCTTCGCCATGTACAAGCTTTGTCAGCTCAAATGCAAGGATTTCTTTTGCCTGATTTAACTGGCTTCCTTCCCAGCTATCCATTTTCTCGATCTCTTCCAGCGGAAGGAAGGTCAGCATACGGATACATTTGAGAACGTCTGCATCACTTACATTTCTCCAGTACTGGTAGAATTCAAACGGAGAGGTTTTATTTGGATCAAGCCATACAGCACCCTTCTGTGTCTTACCCATCTTCTTACCCTCTGAGTTGAGGAGAAGTGTGATGGTCATGGCGTACGCATCCTTACCAAGCTTTCTTCTGATAAGCTCTGTACCGCCGAGCATATTGCTCCACTGGTCATCACCGCCGAACTGCATGTTGCAGCCGTACTTCTGGTACAGTGCGTAAAAGTCGTAACTCTGCATGATCATGTAGTTGAACTCAAGGAAGCTGAGTCCCTTCTCCATACGCTGCTTGTAGCACTCTGCACGAAGCATGTTGTTGACTGAGAAGCATGCTCCGACATCGCGGAGAACATCTACATAGTTCAGGTCGAGAAGCCAGTCTGCATTGTTGACGAGAAGCGCCTTGTCCTCTGAGAAGTCTATGAACTTGCTCATCTGCTTCTTGAAGCAGTCAACGTTGTGCTGGATAGTCTCCTTTGTCATCATCTGTCTCATATCTGTACGGCCTGATGGATCACCGATCATGGCTGTACCTCCACCTATCAGCGCGATAGGCTTGTTGCCTGCCATCTGAAGTCTCTTCATCAGACAGAGCGCCATGAAGTGGCCTACATGCAGGCTGTCAGCAGTCGGATCAAAGCCAATATAGAATACTGCCTTACCATTATTTACTAAATCTCTAATTTCATCTTCATCTGTTGTCTGCGCTATAAGCCCTCTGGCTACAAGCTCGTCATAAATCTGCATGTCCCTCTAGACCTCCTGTATTTATTTATTCAATGTGCGATTCACTAGCACCACACAGGCAAATATTATAACATTTTGCTATGCACTGTGGCAAGTATATACACACAATTCCCTGTATTATTTTCTTATAAATCGTCCTTCACACGTCATTTTCTGCCGCCATCTGCAAATTGACATATATATCTCCGGCACAGACCTCCTGCCATGGCTATAAGCAGAAATATATATGGTGTTGTGAGCGACTGGTTAAGATTGACAAATGCCTGAACAGCATACCCGGTTATCCCGAGCAGAACAGCTATCATACTGCCCTCATCCTCAGCATATCCAAGCAGGCACTCCAAGCCAGTCCCTGTCTTTGAACCTCTTACAGTTCTTGAATCTCTCGAAGCTGCCTTCTCCTTTGATCTTTTTTCTGCGGATTGACTGCTCATGCTTTCATTCTCATTCATCACAGCTCCTGATACCGCAGTTCTCACAAGAGCACCACCTGTGGTAACCAGCAGTCCTACGTAACTCACTGCACCGAATATTCCTGTGGTTATCAGATACTGCAGATACTCATTGTGAGCATTATCATATATAACACCCACCGCATTCATCATATCGTCGTAGTATCTATCAGTCATGATCGACTTCACCGATTCATTTCCATAACCGAACAGCTTCTGTGGAACACTGAAATCCCTGTACGCCTCCATGAGTCTCCTCCACACAAAACCCCTGTAGTTTCCCCAGGAATCTTCAAATGAAAATATACACATGTGGTTGTGCGCCGCATATATAACAACAGCCACGATGCCTGCAAGTGATACGCCAACCGATACAGCAAGAGCTGCCTTTCCGCGGAACTTCACAGTCCACTTTGAAGCCAGCCTTATGGCCGCCCATACAACGAGAACGACCACGGAAACTATCCACACCATCCGGCTGTCACTCACAAAGCAGCTCAGTCCGTCAAGTTCTGAATATCCGTTATCCGTTCTTCCCAGCATAATGCTGATCGCCAGGACTCCGCACGCCATAACCAGGCATACATCTGCAAATTCTCTTATTCTTCCGCGGTATGACGCCCATATCCATGCCACAATCATAGCACCACCCACGCCTGCATATGCAAGGTTTGCATTGGATATGATCACCGCTCCTGTTCCTGTGAGCACAGCGATGACTGCTGTTATCCGTATCACTATGCTCTCTTTTCCCTCCGAGCTGATATACGCCCCGGCTGCCACCGGAACCAGCACGCACAGGAAGCTTGCAAATATGTCGATATTGCCAAATGTGGATATGTATACATTTCTTATGCTCTGCATCAGCCCTTCCCTGAGTCCAAGGAAATCATATCCCATGAACTGGCATATGCCGACAATTCCCACAAATGAGCCCGCAAGCATGAATATGACCACCACATACCGCCTTATCCTGCAATATCTCGCCATACACACATACAGGAAAAAGGCCAGCAGCACGAACTGAAGTCCGCACCTTCTGCCCTCCTCGCCTGTATATGCTGCTACCTTATTCCCTGACATAAAGAATGCCAGGACATTTGCCAGAACAAATCCTGCCATGAATATATCCATGGTCATGATATTATGCATATCCATAAAATGTCTCAGGCGTCCGATAAACCTGCTGCCATGTGCCGCCCCTGCTGAAGCATCCTCATTCCCGCCTAAGCTCTGCGACCCATGCCCTGTGCTGACATTCCGTCCCAGCACATCCACCAGCACCGCCAGCACCATGAGCACCGCATATATGCACAGCGCAATATAGAACGCCCTGTACTTGGTTACTGTTATATCAAAATATTTGTCATGCATTATCAGGGGATATGCAGCCCCCATATATATAAGAAATAATGTGGTTATTCCGTTCTGAAGTTCCCGCCTGCCGTCTCCTGCAATGTTGTCTTTTCTGCCCATACGGCTATACTCCTTTTATAAAAGCGGTGACAATAATCTGAGTATCGCACCAAGTATATTCACCCTGCTTATGTTATTTCTGCACCACGGAATATCTATCTCCTCCGACTCGGCAAATGTATCCATCATATCCTTCTTCACATCTTCTATGGCCTTGCAGTCATACAGAAGAGTTCCACACTCAAAGTGGTGATAGAAGCTCCTGTTATCCAGATTGATGGATCCCACAGATGCAAGCTTGCCATCCATGAGCAAAGTCTTTGAATGTATAAATCCAGGCGTGTACTGATATATCTTCACACCCGCCAGAAGCAGCTCCTTGTAGCTAAACTGGGTCATCTTGTATATATATTTCTTGTCCGGGATGGCCGGCGTAACAATACGCACATCCACGCCCCTCTTGGCTGCCAGCTTCAGTGCCATCATGAGCTCGTTACACACGATAAGATATGGGGTAAATATATAAATGTACTCCTGTGCATCATTTATCATCTGCATGTACAGATTCTCACCCACATTCTCTCCGCTCAGAGGACTGGACTTGTACGGCTGAACATATCCGTCACTTACGCCACTATAGTCGATTTCCGCCGGTCTATAGTTGTTGTAGCTTCCCTCTGAATATCTGAAGCTGTTCCACATCTGAAGGAACATAACAGTGAAGCTCCAGGCGCCCTCGCCCTCAAGTCTCACTCCACTGTCCTTCCATTTGCCGTACTTCTCTATCTTGTTGATATACTCGTCAGCCATGTTGTAACCGCCGGTGTGAGCTATCTTGCCATCAATAACAGTGATCTTCCTGTGATCCCTGTTATTGAAGATAGTGGCAAAGAATGGAACCACCTGATTGAACGCCATACATTTGATACCGTAGGATTCAAGTTCCTTCCAGTAATACTTCGGCACATTGAACACAGATCCGATGTCATCATACATGAACCTGACATCAAGTCCCTCCGCAGCCTTGCGCTTCAATATCTCAAGTATGGTATCCCACATATAACCCTTGTCCACGATGAAATATTCCATGAATATATACTTCTCCGCACTCTCCAGGTCTCTGATGAGATCATCCATCACATCATCGCCTATGGCATAATACTTTACACTGGTATGCTTGTACAGAGGCGCCTCAGCCACATTCTCCATATAATTACATATCCTGTATGTAGGCTCCGACTTTAAATTCTCCGCTGGGACCCAGTTGTCCCCCTTGACGTTCTCATATACCTCCTGCTGGAGAACCCGCAGAAAATTCTTTCTGAGTTTTTTAGGTATCAGCACATGTCCATAGAGCACATACATGAGACCTCCCAGCACCGGGAATATGAGTATCGGCACCATCCATGCCATCTTTACCATAGGGTTAGTATCCTTTGTTATAAGATACATTACAACTATTACGCTGAGCAGCTTGAGAGCACCCGATATATAGATATATCTGTCCTGAAGAAAAACAACCCCCAGTATCATGATCGCCAACTGGACGACCACAAGAAAGCACGTTATTACCATTCTGCTTAGCAATCTGTTCAGTATCTTCTTCATATATTTCCTGCCTTTACTGAATTGATGTCACCTTATAATCCTGATCCTCTACTGTCTTCTTGAGCACGCTGTCATCAACGTCTGCCTTGAGAGTGACAACCGCTGTTCCTGTCTCATGGCTGACTACAGCCTCCTGCACCTGGTCAAGGGCCTCAAGACTCTTCTTGACTCTGGCTTCACAATGTCCACACATCATACCTTCGATCTTCATTGTCTTTGTCATAACTTTGTCCTCCTTGATTCTATATCTTTTATTTTTATCATAAATGTCTGTCAAATTCAACCTCAACGCATTTGTAACAACACAAAAACTTGACAGGCTCATGGCAAACGCTCCGAACATAGGATTGAGCGTCCAGCCAAATATCGGGATCCACACGCCGGCGGCAAGTGGTATTCCAATTATATTATATATAAATGCCCAGAAAAGATTCTCTTTTATGTTCTTAACTGTTGCCCTGCTGAGTCTTATGGCCGCCGGAACATCTGTGAGCTCACTCTTCATGAGAACAACATCCGCAGCATCTATGGCTATATCCGTGCCTGCACCTATGGCTATTCCTATATTTGCCCTTGTGAGTGCAGGGGCATCATTTATTCCATCACCAACCATGATCACATGCCCCTTCTGCATGAGATCGCGCACAACGCTCTCCTTGCCGTCCGGACGCACGCCCGCTATTACTCTGTCCACGCCGACCTGCTCTCCTATGGCTTTTGCGGTTCTCTCATTATCACCGGTTAACATAACTACTGAAAGTCCCATCGACTGAAGCTGGCTTATGGCCTCAGCGCTGTCCTCCTTCACAGTATCCGCCACGGCTATTATTCCAAGGACTCTGTAATCTCCGTCAGCCTCCTCGGCAAAGAACATAGGTGTCTTTCCCTGCTGTGATACCTTCTCCGCACTGTCCTTCATCGTCTCAGGTACATCTGCATATCCCTTTATATAATCCATATTTCCGCCGATGATCTTTCTGCCGTTCAAACTTCCCATCAGACCGTTGCCCGCAACAGCCTTGAAATCGGATACCTCATAATTTTTATCCTTCTGTGCATCACCTGTCTGGTAATTCTCACTGTAGTATCCAACCACAGCTCTTGCCAGAGGATGCTCTGACAGCTTCTCCAGAGCCGCAGCCTTCTGCATCAGCTCGTCACCACTGACATTCTCGGCTGCCAGTATATACGTCACTACAGGCTCTCCCTTTGTGATCGTTCCGGTCTTGTCCATGACCACTATGCTGCTCTTTCCTGTCTCCTCAAGAGCAGTCGCAGTCTTGAACAGTATTCCGTGCTTGGCACCTATTCCATTTCCCACCATGATCGCAACAGGTGTGGCAAGTCCAAGTGCACATGGGCAGCTTATAACAAGTACCGATATTCCTCTCGCCAGCACATAACCGGCATCCTTACCCACTATTATCCACACTATCATCGTGATAAATGCTATCAGTATGACAACAGGTACAAACACTCCCGAAACCTTATCAGCAAGCTTTGCTATTGGAGCTTTGGTAGCCGCCGCATCACTTACCATATCTATTATCTTGGACAGTGCGGTATCCGCACCTACCTGTGTAGCACGACATTTCAGATAACCCGACTGGTTGATCGTCGCCGCAGACACACGGCTTCCTGCAGTTTTATCCACAGGTATACTCTCACCCGAGAGAGCTGACTCGTCCACAGCGGAATCCCCCTCAAGGACTACTCCGTCCACAGGAACGCTCTCACCCGGTCTAACGGCAAATATATCTCCAACCGCAACTTCATCTATATCCACGGTGACCTCCTCACCATCTCTGATGAGAACGGCTGTCTTCGGGGCAAGATCCATCAGACCTTTGAGTGCGTCCGTGGTTCTTCCCTTTGAATATGCTTCAAGCGTCTTGCCGACTGTTATAAGCGCCAGTATCATGGCCGCAGATTCAAAATAAAAATCATGCATGAGCGTCATGACACGCTCACCGTCACCTGCTGTCTGCGCCGCTGTCATGGCATAGAGCACGTACACGCTGTATATGAATGAGGCACCTGAGCCCATGGCAACAAGTGTATCCATATTAGGCGAGCCGTGTATAGCTCCCTTAAATCCACTCACAAAGAATCTCTGATTTATCACCATCACAATTATGGTTAGCAGCATCTGCGTGAGTCCCATCGCCACATGATTGCCGTCAAAGAAGCTTGGCAGCGGCCAGTTCCACATCATATGTCCCATTGATATATACATGAGGGGAATAAGAATTATAACTGATGCCACCAGTCTCTTCTTCATTTTTCCAAATTCTTTGTCCGCCTCACTCTCACCGGAACCGCTGCTCTTCCCACCTGAATGTGAAGTATTTCCACCAGCGGATCTTCCACCCGCCAGACTCGCACCGTATCCTGCCTTCTCAACTGCAGCCACTATAGTTCCGCTGTCGGCTGTTCCATCCACCATCATGGAGTTGGTCAGGAGATTCACCTGACACGAGGTAACTCCCTCAACATTGGATACGGCCTTCTCGACTCTTGCACTGCATGCACTGCATGTCATTCCTGTCACATTGTACTTGTCCATATATTTCACCTTCCTTTATCAAGCATCAGTCAGTTCGTAACCGCACTTGCCAATAACTGACATATCTATTTCATAAGTCTGGTAACCGTATTTACCAGATCCTCTATAGTATCATCCTTGCCATTTCTTATATCGTCTGCAACACAGGTCCTGATATGTTCGGCAAGGAGCTGTCTGTTGAAGCTGTTGAGTGCCGCATTGATCGCCGACACTTGGAGCACGATGTCTGTGCAATAGGCATCATTTTCCAGCATACTCTTCACGCCTCTTATCTGCCCCTCTATCCTGTTCAGTCTGTTGAGAAGCTTCTTATACTCCTCGTCTGTCCTTGTCCTCACCCTGGCTTCCACATCGCTTATCTCTCCGCCATGATGACAGCAGCATTTCTTCTGTTCTTCCATATATCTTTCCTCCATCCTTATTGAACTCCAGCCATGCAAAATTTGCCTTCGGCAAATGGCTGGAGCTACATGTCAAGTTTTCATAGAAAACTTGACACATCCCTTGTACATCAGCCATTTCTGTTCACATTTCAAACGACGCTGCATATATGCCATCTGTTTATTATCTGCACATTACGGCTGTTAAATTCTCTTTTCATCCACGGATTATATACCCCCTAGGGGTATGTGTCAACAATAAAAAATCCTCATAGACCAATATTTATACCACTTTATCAGTCTATGAGGTTTTTTCTCCTTTAACCTATATGTATGAGTTTTATTTACTCTGTTGTATCCTGATCGCCCATGTCGATATCAGCATCTCCGATATCAATCGCATCTGCGCTTGACTCATCACTGCTGTCTGCATCGTCAGTATCAGTTATATCAGTCTCATCAATGAGGCTGTCGTCACTTATATCAAAATCTGAATCACTGTCAATAACAGAATCAACTACAGATGAATCATATGTCTGCTGGTTCAGGACATCCTTAAGATCTATCATATCTCCTGTGGTAGCATCTAACATGATGAGCTGTATTGGATAATCCTTATCGAGGCTTCCATCCTCCATCTTGTCGCACTGTGCAAATACCCATACAGGGCTGTATGTGTACTTATCTCCATCCTTGAGCTTGTAGTATGTAAGTCTTACATCGTTGAACTCAATGGTGCTGTACTGTGTCTTGTTGTCTGTATAATACTTATTTACAGCCTCCGGAAGCTTCTTGAGTGCATCATCCCAGCTTATAAGATCAACGTTGTCCTTCTTGTCTCCTGTTGCTCTGAAGGAATCAAGGCAATATGCTGAGATAAGTCCATTGTCATCAATACCGAGCTGGAATGTCTCATCCAT
>OLXI01001270.1_pt1 | contig 12486 bp, 7 predicted proteins | sample 1674181 | NCBI WGS metagenome assembly OLXI01 (sample SAMEA103958148, study PRJEB25191) | human gut metagenome | reverse complement strand
AGTCTGCCAAGCACATTTATTCAGAGAAGGCGACTTATCATGAGTTGACCGAAGGTATGCGTGCCTGGGTGTTATCCACTCGTCACCTCAATTTAACTGGTATTTAACTAAAAATACGTTTATTAATAATAAAACATACTAAAATGGGGGGGATTTTATAAAATCTACAAAATTATATACCTTTGCAATCGGAAATCAGTCTCCAAGTAATATAAAGGGATTAGTTTATATATGTTGAGGACCATTTGATAAGTCATAATAGGTTTATATTGGTTAACAACAAAGCAACAGTAAGATTCAGTACAAATATTAATATAGTAATTGATAATGAAAAGGAAAGCAGTTTTGCTGTTTGTTATTTTAGGAATTAAGACAGTAGGTTACTCACAAGATTTCGCCTTGAAGACGAACGGACTCTATTGGGCGACAACCACACTCAATATCGGCGTGGAAAAGGCAATCAGCAACCAGGTAACCCTGGAAGCAGATGTAGCATACAACCCCTGGACATTCAGGGAAGACAAGAAGATGCACCTTCTCTTGGTGCAGCCAGAAATGAAATACTGGCTATGCGAAAAGTACGAAGGACATTTCGTAGGTATCCACCTGCATGGTGCTCAATTCTACGGAGGTTTTGGCAGCAAGCTCTACGATGGCTACTTGGCTGGCGGAGGCGTAACATACGGTTACGACTGGATTCTATCCCCTCACTGGAACCTGGAGGCAGCCATCGGTGTGGGATACGCCCACCTCTGGTACAAGCAAAGCCCTAACTTGCCCTGCATCAAGTGCCAGGAAAAGAAGAACGAGAACTATATCGGTCCTACCAAGGCTGCACTATCATTAGTCTATATCTTTTAAAAAAAGTGTATCATTTAATCACAAAGAACATTATGTATGATAGAATGAAACTCAAAATAGTATATCTGGCTATTGCTGGTTTAGGCATAGCTTTTCTGACGGCTATGACTTCATGCAGCAAACAGAACATAGTAAGTGATAAAAAGATTACATGTACTCCCGATTCCTTTATGCTCATGCCAGATAGCAGCAATCAGGCTGCACTCAACCTTCAGGTTCATATCCCGAAGCATTATTTCTCGAAGAGAAGCCGTCTCTTCGTAATACCTGTATTGACAGACAGCGACAGCATCGTGGCTAAATACAAGCCTATAGTGCTGGATGCGCCAATCTACAGCAGGAAGATGGAACGTAAATGGGTGCTCGATAGTATTGCTGATCCATACGATTCTATTGCACAGAGAGTTACGAACACGAAAGTAGATTTATCCGTGTTATATAACGACACCATCACCCTGCCTGCCAACTTCCATAAGGGAAGCCTCGTGGCAGTGGCTTCTGCCGACGGATGCGGCGAATGCCGTGCCATCAGCCATACCAAGATAGCCGATGTGTTCCGTCCGGAAATCAAGAAGCAACTGCATCTCAACTGGATGAAGCATATCTTCGAGATCAAGCCGAAGATAAGAGAAGGAAAGGGCGTGGCACGACTTGAGTTTGCTATCAATAAATATGATATCAATCTCAAGATGAGCAACAACCAGGCTGAGCTCGACCACATGTTGAGCGATATAGTTCCAGTGCTCAGCGACAGCCTCGCTACCCTCACTTCTTTGGGCATCTATGGTCTGGCATCAGCCGACGGCCCGCTGAAGGTTAACACCCCACTTTCCCGCAACCGTGCCAACTCAGCCCTGAAGTGGCTGCTTGCGCACATAGAGAATGGCGACAAGGTGAAGAAGATAGCCCGTATCGGTTCACGCCCTGAAGGATGGCAGCCAGTATTGGATGCGATGGTGGCCGCCGGCGATGCCGACAGCACGATGGTGAAGAACATCCTGACCCGATATGCCAACTTCAATGATGATGTGCAGGAGCGCTATATCCGCCGCCTGCCTATCTGGAACAACATCAAGAAGAAGTATCTGCAGAAGAGCCGTAGCGTGGAATACACCTACACATACATCATCAAGAACTTCACCACCGATGAAGAAATGCTGCAGATGTACGAGCTCCGTCCAGATGCCTTCAGCGAAGATGAGTTCCTGCATGTGGCACAGATTGCAGAGAGCGCAGAAAAGCAGAAGCAGGTGTATGAGACGACTTTGAAATATTACCCTATGTCGAAGATTGCTGCCAACAATCTTGCCATCCTACTCGAGAAAGAAGGCAAGGTGGATGTGGCTGAAGAGATATTGAACCGCCAGAAGGCAGAAGAGACTCTGATCAGCCAGAAGGCACTCACAGAATAAATAACAGCGTATGACAAGATTAAAAGTTATCATATATGGCATGGCACTGGCTATGTCATTCACCTCGTGCGTCCGTGAAAATCTGGACCAATGTCCTCCTCTGAGTATCAACATCGAGGTGAAAGACAAGAATTATTTCAATGTTGATCAGACTGTTCCTGATGAGAAACGGGATGAGAATCAGTCGTTTAGATCATTTGTTCCGTCTCTTTCCTATCGTCTGAGCCGACTCAACGACGACGGCACTCAGCAGGTTATCGTAGAAGAAAAAGGTTTCGGAGTAGAGGGTGATGGATTAACTTATCCTGTAAGCTTTGACCCCGACATGCCTTTCGGAAAATACGTCTTTACGGTATGGGGAGGTATGAAGAAGCGAGGCGAACTCTATCTGGATAAAAACGAGCTGTTGCTGCATCCGGAGCACAGTCAGGGCGATGATGTTTATCAGGTTTGCGATACCCTCGTCTATGATGAAAACCATTATTGCTATACCAGCGAGATGGAGCGCACCAAGGGAAAACTGGTTATATGGACAGAGAATCTTCCTGCCGGGTATCGCCTGATGGATACTGAAGTAAGTCAGCTCTATGGAATCGTAAATCCAAGTTTCCTATATTCTGAAGAGACCAGCGTCTTTCATGAATCGGAAATTGAAGCTGGCGCCAAGACCAAGACCTCTATTTTCCTGGCTCCTTCTTTCCAGAAGGAAGAGTCAGTGGTGGATGTCAATTTCTATAAGAATAGTGGCGAAGGCGGCAATTCATCTGTGTTGTCACCTGATGACGTGAAGGTAAGCATGGAGCGCAACAAGATTACGGTGCTGAAATATGTGTACGATTCCGACCGCAATCGCTTCACCATCTATATGAAGGTGAACGACAACTGGGAGGAAATTCACGGTATGATATTGGATTGATAATTAATTTATACTTAATTTTTAAATTTATAATTTATGAAAAAAGGTATGTTTTTTGCGCTTGCAGCAAGCAGCTTGCTGTTCAGCGCATGTAGCAGTGACGACGCTGTGGTTAGCACAGAGGGTCAGAACGAGGCAGTACAGCAGATTGTCTTGCAGGTAGCAAGTAGTGGTGATGGCTTGACAACACGTGCCGGCCGCCCATTGTATTCTTCAGAGGCTTTGCAGACTATCCAGAATGTTCGCGTGTTGATTTACAACACAGCAACAAGTGCTATTGTCAAAGACGCAAAGTTGGATTGGAAAACAAGTACAACGTATACCAATCATGGCCGCCAGCTTACTCTTACTTACAAGGGTGATGAAAGACTGAGTGAAGGTAGCTACAAGGTTATGGCTGTAGGTTACAGCAATAACAGTGACTACACCTATGATTTGGATGTAACAGGTACAAGCCTTACTGGTAAAACTTACAAAGACATTACTGCAACCTTGAAGGAAAACAAAGTAGCAGAGGAGGTATTCGCAGGTGATGCAGAGCTTGCAATCGGCGCCGATAAGAATATTACCAACCTTACTTCTGGTGAGAAGAATGGCGTAGCAGTAACCTTGCATCGTCAGGTAGCTGGTAGCTTCGGTTATTTCCAGAACATTCCTGCAAGTGTGAATGGCGAAGCTGCCGCAACCCTTCGTCTCGTAGTAAGAGGTAAGAATGATAAGTTGACTTTCAACAACTTCAACAGCTCATTCACAACAACTGGCAACACTATCAAGTATTACGTTAATGGTTCTACATCAACAGGTGTAGCACTTGCTAAAGATGCAAAGTTCAATAACAACGATGATGGTTATGTGCTCTACTCTATCGATTTGAAGAAATGGTTCCCTTCTCTTGATGTAAACGGTGATGGTGTGCTGAATGCTCAAGATACCTGGCAGCGCCCTAGTGATGTAAAGACTCAGGTTGTGAAGGGTTCTGTATTCGGAAGCAACTTCGTCATTCCATTTGCTTTGACACATGATAAGAGCACCATGGAGCTTCAGCTCTTGGATGACGAAGGCAACATCATCAAGCACTGGACCGTTTCTATCCCAGAATCAGATGTAAATCCTGATGCCACAAATGGAAATGTTGCAGACGAAAGCGCTTCTATCTTCAACGTGGTTCGTAACCACATGTACAACTTGGGTGTGAAGACTTCAACTGGTACAACAACAACTCCAGATCCAAGTAATCCAGATCCAAGTAATCCAGATCCAGAACCAAAACCAGATCCAGAACCAGGTATAGACGAGCCAGAAGACTTGACCAAGTCTCAGAACCTCATCTTGAAGGTGAACGACAACTGGGAGGCTATCCACAAGATGGAGCTGGGTGATTAATCTTACTACGTGCTCATAATATAGGCAGTATTAAGAAAAATATATCCAAGGGATGCACAGTGCCCGCTATAGGCACTCGCATCCCTTACTATCCCAACATCACAATATTTAATTTATTATTCATTTTATACTCAATTCCCATTCAAATCGAATAGGCGAACATTGAAATCGAATAGACGAATATGATGAGAAAATCTATAAATATAATCCTCGCAGCCAGTCTCCTAATGAGCTGCAGCGCAAGCAATGATGCGCCTGATACCCTCGCCGACGGCTCGCATGCCGTGAAGTTGGACATGACAGTGGGTGTAAGCGCAGGTGTTGTTACCGACTCACGAGAACTTGATACATGGGATGGAGCACAGCAGGTGAATGATATGAGAATCTACGTCTTCAGATGCCCCGAAGACAAGAAGGACACCCCCGATGAAGCATATACCTATTGCACCCCTATTGGAACGGAGAATGGTTACTATTCCGTTGACGCATTTAAAAATACAACACCCTACTATTCTGCCGAGCACCAGAACATGCCCGAGCAGCATTCATACACCTTCGAACCCTATCTGCAGAACGGCTACTACTACCAGTTTCTAGCCATAGGCAGAGATGACAAATACGCAACGAAGAAAGTACTTACAGAACCCGAATTCACTGAAAACGTAACGAAACTGGAGGACGCAAGAATCGCCCTCACCGAGGAGGAAAAAAACAGCGCCAATCCCGGTATCCTCAATACCACAGAGCTGTTTAGCGGCATTCTGCAAGACGAGAATACCCATGAGGAAGCCCCCGTTCTCGTAACGGAAGAGACGAGATACTTCCACCGCACGCTGACCGCCAGCCGTAACGTGGCTGGTCTGATGATTTACGTAGAAAACATCCCGGCACAGGTGGAGTCGAATGCAGCAGGCGACGTGAGCCCCGTTACCTTCACGCCCACCTCTCTATCCGTTGTAGCCACCGGCATCAGCACCGAAACGCTGATTAGACAGAAGCAGGCACCAGCAGATGCTGAATCGTTGACTTATCAGACGTTGGGCACCATCGACCTCACCCCCTCAAACGGATGGTCCGTAGATGCTAAAGAGAACATATTCAAGCGAGCTGAAGACTCCCAGAAAGGATGGAAGGCAAACAGCTACATGATAAGCAACTTCATGATGCCTACACCAGAGGGAAAAATGCAGAAAAGCAAGAACTCGGCTGAGAACGAGACCACCTTCTATCTGCATTACACGGATGGCACGCACCACAGGTACGACAACATCAGGAAGTCTACAACCACTGGCGACAAGTTCAAATTCCCTATCGAGGCAAACCACCTGTATTGCCTGGGAGCCAAGAGCAAGACCGTGAACCAGCCATACGACCTGAAGGAGTATTACGAGCCGGTGATGACCGACGTGAAGATTGAGATAGAACCGGCCTTCGAAAAAAAACATGAATTTGAAACAGAATAAACGTTACAAAACAGCATAAAAACGGAAATAGAATATGCAGAAATCAAGATTTAGCATCTGTAAGATAAGCGCCATCAGGATGAACGCCATCAGGACAGGCATGGCGGCAGGTTTTTGCTTCCTCCTCGCACTAGCCGCGGGATGCAGCAGCGATGCCGATCTGCCACCCTATCCAGATGGCAGCAATGGAGATGCAGGCATGAATCAGCCTTCGGAAAACGAAGATGAGATTACGACTGTTCCCTTCACCATCACTCTGGGCGGATTAAGCGGCAGCGATGGCAATGCCAAGCAAGACGGCAGAAACACCCGTGTAGCTCCTCCTGGTGCAGGATCCTCTTCCTCGTCGGACACAGAGGACAACGGATATGCCGAGACCGACAACGTCGATGCCGTAAGGCTGATAGCTTTTCGCCGAAGAGTTCAGAACAATGGAGAAAATACTGCAACCTATGATGCCGCAGTCAACGATATCCAGGGCTTCGAGTACGACCCTACCAACGACAGGGTGATTACTGGGAAACCCACGGTAGAAGACGGCAAGGAAGATGATTATCTTCCGGGAACCTCCCACAAGCACTATGTGGTAAAAGGCACCTTCGGCATCAGCAGGGGCTACGAATACCGCATCATCGCCCTCGCTTACAATAGCCAGGAGAAATCGCCCTATCCGAAGTATGAGGGAAACAATGTGGTTACCAAGGAAATGCTCAATTTAAAAAAAGGTACTACATTTCAGGAGTTCAAGGCCACGTTTGCGAGTTATCTGGTCAATGATCATGGCAAAGACGACACCAACAACTGGCTTGACTATCTGAAAAAAAAAGGTCTCTTACTGTATAATGTAGAGTGCTTGAGCCGCCGGCTCATCACGGTGCCGCAGCTCTTCTATGGCACCCTCTACCAGCAGGGGGATGACACCCAAAATCCAATCATCTCTTCTGCTGATTACCAGAAGGAAAATCTGGGGAACAACACCCCTACGCCGCTTGTAGGAACACTCTATAGAGGCATGGCTGAAGTGGAGGTTCATATCACTCATGCCGCCCATTACAGCATTATAGCGCAGACGCAATGGTATTGCCTGCTTGCCGACAACGTGTTTACCCAGATGCCTCTTACCAGCTACGACGGTTTTAAGCAGGGTAGGGAACCTGTCGAAAAATATTCCCAAAAGGGAGGCTCCTATACTGCCATTGCCTATGCCCCCTTCCCAGGTGAAGGTAAGGAAGTGGTTCTCAAGGCATTTGTGCTGCCAGGCAAGACACATCTTGCCGTGAGAATAGGCTTCGATGACTATCCTTACGCCCTCAACTCTAAGGTGAAGGCGAAGGATATGATGTCTTCAGAAGCAGCTACGGGCGTCATCGTAGTAGATGGAGTCAGCAACCTCTTCTATCTGAGGCGAAACCATAAATATGTCTTCACATACACTGATCAAAAAAAACTTACAGGCGACAAAAACCGTCTGCTAGATTAAGAGAATTATCAAGACGTTATGCTATGTTTTAAAATCAAACAGACAATGAAACTGCATTTTATATACAAAACTTTCATATCATTTTTGTTGGCATTCCTGCTGGCTGTGCCTGCCTCTATCCAGGCGGCACAACCCAAGGATGACAACACCAGTCCCTATTTCGAGAGTGCTGCCGTTAGAGACTCGTTCAAGAACTGCAAGAAACCCATCTGGACCAACAACTGGGATGATCTGCCAGCCGACAAGCAGCAGGACCATTTTGTGGAGTTCAACAATGACCCCAAATATGGCAACATGACATTCTGTGAGCTGCGCAACCGCCGTGCCCTTACAGGCGAATCGTGCACCATTAACAAATTGATTGGTGTGGTAGGCGTAGGCAGCTGGACCAAGAATATGGGCGCCCTTACCGACGATTCACTCGACAACTATGCACAGGTGAACTCCGTGGTACGAGCAGGGGTAACCGTAGACCCGATAGTAAGTGTAAAAGATATGGACAATTACTATTCCAAGGGAACGGTGGCAGGCTTTACCATCGTGGCTGGTTCGGGTAGCAGCGTGCTGAGCCTCGATGTAATTAAGGCATTCTCCATCGGATTCTATCGCGACGGCAAACTGAAGGGCGTAAAGGCGGTGAGAGAAGGACAGGATGGTTCGGGAGTAACGCTGAAGCTGCTCCAGATACCGGGTTCCGACAACATCTGCGCCATGCTGACGGCAGAAAGCGACTGGCTCTTCGATGAAATCACTCTCGACTGCTCGGGCGGCATTCAGGCAGAAGTGGCGAATATTCTGAAAATCAAATATGCCTTCGTGGGCGAATCTACGGAGTTTACCATCACCGATGGAGGCATCAAAAAATACAACGAATATGTCGATGGCGACAAGCAGGTGGCGCTCAAAGAGATGAAAGGCTGGTGCCCTGTTCTCCTCGGCATCCCCCTGCCTTTCCCTGACGACGATATAAAGAAGATGACAGATGATAATCTGGACAATTTCGCCACCATCGTCCCTCTTCTTAACATAGGTTACCAGGGCGGAGCCAAGTTTATGATGCAGGACGACAAGAACCCGCAAGGCGAAGCATTCGAGGCTGGCATGGAGGCTGGCTTCAAATACAAGATGGATGCCCTGCTGAGCCTCAATGCAGGAACATGGATCAACGTGCTGCTCTTCGACCGCGAGGGAACCGTGGTGCAGAAAGAAACAATTTCTGCCCAGGTGCTCAACCTCTCGCTGGTGCAGATTGGCGACGGAACGGTGAGCATCAAGGCAAAGGTGCCGTTTTCAGGATGCGAAATCAGATTCCTTACGGGTCTCGGAGTTAACGCAGGCACCATCGGCATCCACTATGGATTCGTAAGAAAGGCTCCAGATGTATCCCACCGGTGCCCCATCAATCCTACCATCAGCAGCAATGTCTGCCAATCGCAGACTTCGTTTACTCTCCGTTCTAATCCGAAAGTAAGCGTAACATGGAAGCTGACGGGTGCCTGGGATTTGGAAGGCAAAGACATCCTGGCCACCACATCTGTAAAGGTTACCTCTGATGGTCAAGTTACCAATCTGGAACCCGGTAAATATACCTTCAGGGCCACGGCTCAGGACGGATGTTATGATGAAACCACCATTACCGTAGGTGGTTTTAATGATGGAAATACAACTTGCGGCAAACCACTTGCCAACGATTCTGGAAAAACCATCTATGCCCTCTCCACCGACAACCACGCTTCCTCAGGTTCGCTGATTTCCATTTCCGACCTCAGAAATCCTCAGAATATTCTCAACAAGGATGATACTTCGTATGCAGAATACATCAGCGGTCTCAACCTGGGCAACAACCTGGGCATCATCGGTATCAAAAGAATAGAAAAGGATAGTCTGATATATGATGCTGCCGACAGATATCCGAACGAGAAACCGGAAGATGCCGTGAAGCGAGCGCAGCCCAAGCGCATCGGATTCGTGGTAGAAGCCACGGGAACGGCGCTGAACCTGCATGCGCTGGAGTTCATGCAGATAAGATGCTATCATAACGGCGAGGAAATATATCGCCATCTGATAGATGAGAACAATGCCATCAGTGCTGACCTGATAGGTTCTGAGAAAGTGCAGAAAGTGAGATATTCCATCGAGGTGCCTTCCATCGACAAGAATGGAAAGCCAACCCAGATGGACGAGTTCCAGCTATGGAATACGGGCGTCATCAATGTGGGCGGCTCGGTACTGCGCATCTACTATGCCTTTATCGAGGAGGCTTCCGACGACTGTTCTTCGCCACTTGCATGTAGCAGTATGGTGATGTCGCATAATCATTCACATACTACCATCAATGCTAATGAAACCAAATTTGGCGGAGTGGTGAGTGTGGCTACTGTAGATGATAACTTAGGTTATCTGGTAGATGATGACTTGAATACCTATATGGCGGTTGCCAATACGGTAAGTGTGGGAGTTGGTCAAACATTCGCCGTAAAGATGGGTAGAACACTCGACTATCATCATCAGTTGGGAATTGTCATTGACAACAAGACTTTCCTGGCAGCCGTAAAAGTAGGAAACTGGCTAACGTTAGAAACCTTCAAGGATGGTAATTCTACGGGAGATAAATTTACCGACTGGAAGGTGATTTCCGCTAAAGTAGCGGGTTATGGCGATAAGAATATCCTCTTCCTTCAGCCAAAGAAAGCGTATGACGAGGTGCGATTTACTTTAGCCAATATTGTAGGCGCATTGGATGTGCAGAAATTCTACGGACTCGTGACACGTGGTGATATTGATAATGATGGTATTCCTGACTGTAAGGACGACCAGTCGTGCGTAGATGGTGTAAAAGATATCGTTGTCAACAATGTATGCGTAGGAGATAAGATTGTCGTAACTGCTACCGGATTGACCGGAGTAGATTATCATCTTTACTTCGGTGATAAGAATGCGGGAGATAATGGCATCGTGTCTCTGCATTCTACATCAGACAACAAGAACAATATCCAATATACCTACACCACCAAGGAGCCGGGCGAATATCAGCTCACCTTCTTCGACGGCAGCTGGACGCCACTCTCTTCAGTAGTATATCAGGTTCATCCATTACAGACCCGATGGCTTCCGAGTGCATCTACCAATGAATGGAACAAATGGGACAACTGGAGCGACGGTTCGCCTTACTGCTGCACCAACGCCATCATCTCGTCGGATGCCGATAACTTCCCAATGCTGGGCACGGCAGTGAAGCCAGCCGACTACTGCTGCAAGGACATCTTCTTCGAACCCCGTTCGGCGGTGGATAACGTGCCATCGCTCAACTATCGCAAGGCATGGGTAGAACTGGAGCAGAAGCCGAACCATTACTATCTGCTGAGTGCACCGCTCAAGCAGATGTACACGGGCGATATGTTCATGCCTGCCGACACCACGAAGGCGAACTACTTCGAGGATCTGAACGAAGAAAACTGGAAGGAACAGCGCTTCAACCCGAGCATCTACCAGCGCCTCTGGGCGGCTGCATATCCGGGTAAGATTTATTCGCTAGACAGCGGAAATCCGGTTTTGCAGAATGAAAAGCTCGACGTGAACGAGGCCACCTGGTCGCACAACTTCAATGCCGTGGCTAAGCCTTACGGCATGGGTGAAGGCTTCTCTATGTGGATAGACAACGGCAATCTGCCGGCTACCAATAAGTTCAGTATTCGCCTGCCTAAGGCGCATAAAGAATATAGTTACTTCGTGGATTACGATCAGGAGAAAGTGGCTAGTGAAACAGTGACGAAAGATGCAAATAAGATAAACCGCTTCATCTACGAACAGGATTCTCCGGGCGACTTGACGATGGAATATAAGTATCTGTCGGAAGGCAAGGAAGTGACGGAGAACCGCACGGTGTTCGTGGGGCAGAGCGAGTATCAGATTACGCTGAATTCGAATAGTCCTACGCAGACCTTCTTGCTGGGCAACCCATTCATGAGCCGCCTGAATATCAAGAAGTTCCTGGAGGTGAATGAGAACGTGAGCAGTGTGAAGATGGAAGTAGAGAATGAATCAGGAGGTATGGAAGAGCAGACTGTAAGCAAGGACGCTTCTACGGGCAATGCCACCACCATCGCCCCAATGCAGGCATTCTATGTTACCACAAATGATAAGCCGAGTACGCAAATCACCCTGCTGCTCACTCCAGAAATGATTGGTGGAAGCAAGAAGGCTACTGAGGAGAGTAAACCTGCTGAAGCCAAGGGACTGAAAGTGTGTGTGGAAAGCCTGAAGACGCGAAGCAAATCAGCAGCTATGCTGGTGATGGAGAATTCAGAAACTGCTTATGATGTTTCTGACGGTTCTTCTTTCAAGAACTCTGTATGGGTTCCAACTCTTCTGGATAGTGAAGTGAAGTCACCTTTGAAGGTATTTGGTATTCAGCAGAGTCAGGCTTACGATATCCTTCCGATGACTGGCGCTACATCTTTAGGAATCTATCTGTCGCAAAAGGATAGCATCCGTATCGAGGTAAAACCTATTCAGGGTGTTGATATGAGCGGATATGTTCTCCATGATATGCTTTCGGGTGCCGATTATTCACTCGATTCTCCTCTCATTATTGCGGATGCCGAGACCTCGTTAGGCAGATTTGTTATCAGAAGCCGTTATGGAAGTACAGATGCGACATCTGTCGATACTGATCAGCGCATCAGTATTGTTAAGGAAGGTTCTTCTGTCCTCGTGCAATCTGCCAGCGGTCAGCTCAAGAGCGTTAAGGTCATAGACCTGAATGGCAGAATCATCAGCAGGGTACAGGGAAATGGTTCAAGGTGTTTAAAGGCGAGCATAGCCACAGGCATTCAAATCATACACATAGAATTGACAGATGGTAGCAGTAAGGACTATAAGATGATTTTCTAAGTGAAATCAGAATAGCGAATTACATCTTTTACTTATAATTATCCCTGCCAGCTTGTGAAAGCTGGCAGGGCTTTTTTA
>OLXI01001268.1_pt1 | contig 12496 bp, 11 predicted proteins | sample 1674181 | NCBI WGS metagenome assembly OLXI01 (sample SAMEA103958148, study PRJEB25191) | human gut metagenome | reverse complement strand
TGCTCGGCGTGGAGACGAACGTCACCAACTGGCAGCGGCGGCAGAACAGCAACCAGAACTTCTCTGCTGTTGTGCCGTATGATCTGGAACAGCAGCGCAAGGAAACCCGCGAGATGCTGGACGATCTCACGACCCGCGACCAGCGGATGCTGTTCGCCGTGGTCACGCTCGTGCATCTGGCAGACAGCAAAGAGGAGCTGGACAGCGACACCGAAACGCTCCAATCCATTGCGCGCAAGCACCTGTGCCAACTGGCGAAACTGAGCTTTCAACAGCAGGACGGCTTGATCACCGCGCTGCCGCTCGGTTTGCGGCGCATTGACGCGCTGCGGACGCTGACCACAGAAGCCCTCGCGGTGCTCATGCCGTTCAAGGCGCAAGAGATCCGCCACCGGCACGGCATCTACTACGGGCAGAACGCGATCTCTAAGAACCTCATTTTGGCAGACCGGAAAGAGCTGCTCAACGGCAACGGCTTTATCCTCGGTGTCTCTGGCTCCGGTAAATCCTTTGCAGCCAAGAGAGAGATCACGGAGATCGCGCTGTCCACAAATGACGACATTATCATCATCGACCCCGAAGCCGAGTACCGCCCGCTGGTCGAGGGCTTGGGCGGCGAGGTCATTGAAATCTCCGCGACCTCGCCCAATCATATCAACGCCCTCGATATGGAATCCGGCTACAACGACGGTGACAATCCAGTTGTGCTGAAATCCGAATTCTTATTGTCCCTCTGTGAACAGCTCGTAGGGGCTGGGAAGCTGTCTGCGAAGGAGAAATCCATCATTGACAGGTGTACTGCCCAGGTCTACCGCGAGTTCATCCGAAACGGCTATCTCGGAGTTGTGCCGACATTACAAGACTTCCATGCCGCGCTCCTGGAGCAGCCGGAACCCGAAGCGCGGGACGTTGCATTGGCGTTGGAGCTGTTCACGGAGGGCAGCTTGAATACGTTTGCCAAGTACACAAACGTGGACACAAACTCCAGAATCCTCTGCTATGATATCCGCGACCTCGGCAAGCAGCTCTTGCCGGTCGGCATGCTGGTCGTACTGGACAGCGTGTTCAACCGCATCATCCGAAACCGCAAGCTCGGCAAAAACACATGGCTTTATATTGATGAAATCTATTTGCTGTTCCAGCACGAGTACAGCGCCAATTTCCTGTTCACGCTCTGGAAGCGGATGCGCAAATATGGTGCCTGCGGCACGGGGCTGACGCAGAACGTCGACGACCTGCTGCAATCCCATACTGCCCGAACGATGCTGGCGAACAGCGAGTTTTTGCTCATGCTCAATCAGGCAAGCACAGACCGGATCGAGCTGGCGCGGCTGCTCAATATTTCGGACAATCAGCTCTCGTACATTTCAGGCGTAGACTTTGGACACGGGCTTCTCAAGTGCGGCAGCACCATCGTGCCTTTCGTAGATCATTTTCCGAAAAACGGCAGGCTGTATCAGCTGATGACCACAAAAATGTCTGAACGGGTGGAGCAGGCGTCGTAATGCGGGAGGTCAAGGAAAAATCACCACTGAAAGAGCGAGTTGGCGAAACCCTCAAATCCGCGCCGCGAACAGCATTCCGCCGCTGCACGGATGCTTCCTTTCAGCAACTTCGGCAGGAGCTGCGCGAAGCAGCACAGGACGGTCAGTCGGAAGATCGCTACGAGAGCGGCAAGATCACGGACACTGCCGATCATGCCGTGCGGGAAGCCCGCCATCTGGCAGAAAAGGCCGTCCAAAAGCTGCCGAAAATAAAATCTGAACCGCAGCGGGAAGCCAGGACGGAATCTGTTCCCCAACACAAACGTCCGCAGCCCCAGCAGCCTACTACGGCATCGACAGAATATCCGCCTGTTTCTGCGCAACCGAGCTACCCGCCACAGAGCCAGCCGCAGGTAAGTCGCTCTGTGCGCGAATCGGCTTCTCCGATCAGGGAGAAGCCGGTTCCTCCTGCAAACGCCCAACAGCCCAAAACGCGAGTATATACGCCGGATGCAAAAGCGCCAGCGTCCCCGTCTCAGTATCCAACTCCGAGGATTCATGAAAACGCAAAGGCTGTTTCTGCGGAAACAATGCCATCGACAATGGAACATTCTGTGCGTGAATCGGCTTCGTCAATCAAGGAGAAAACGATTCCTCCTACAAATCCCCCGCAGCCTAAAATGCGGGAGCATACACCGACCGCTGATGCACCTGTGCAACAGTCCCGGCATCCAGCTTCGCAAATTCATGAAAAGTCGCAGGTCGTTTCCTGTTCACAGGTAAATCAGCCTGTGCGCGAGCTGTGGTCTTCGGTCAAAGAAAAATCTGCTGTGAAAGCAAAACCGGCAGAGCAACGGTTGCTTGGACAAGCCCCTGCCATCACGGAACCATCTGTACCTGCGACGGCTTCGACGGTGCAACCATCAGCACGGACTCTAGCAAAAGAAGCACCGCTTATTTCTTCTCCGCGAGAACCTCCTGCTGCGCCCGAACCGGATACCACACAGTTCGCGCTTCCTGCAATCAAGACGAAAGAGTACATCCGAAAGAAGCGGCAAAAGCAGAATTTTCTCAAAGAGGAAGCGACCGGTATTGAAAACATAACCGCAGATTCCGAAACATTTTCGCCGGTCATTCGTACACGGGAAACTGTTCGTGAACAGCAAAAACTCCACGTTTCCCATAGTGCGGAGCAGGAGCAGCCAGCTCTGCCGCAGATCCGAACGCGGCAGCCGCAGGTAGTCTCCATGCGCGCCAATACGGAATCCGTGACGCCGGATACCCCGCAGACACTGCTGCCGGACATCAAGAGCAAGCAGAAATACATTGCAGCGCAGCAACCGACACAGGTAACGCCCGTGCAGGCAAGCCCACAGCAGGCAGTGCGGCAAACTGGAATGAAAGCCGCTCACGGCGAACCGAAATTATGTCAACCTACATTTGCGAATGAAACAGTCACTATGCCAGCGAGCAGGAATGTCGCTCCGGCAAAGCCTGCACGTGTCCAGAAACAGGCGCGTCCGGCTTTCGTAAAAAAGCAGAAGATCAAAACGGCCTCGAAAGCGAAAATCAAATCCGCCACACCTGCCGCAAAAGCCTTGCCCAGCAAAGCGTCGGCAGCTGCTCCCAAGCAGGCTGTGACCGCCATTCGCAAAGGGCAGGTGCTTCGGGATACAGCAATCAAAGCGGCCAAAACCGCGAAAGAGGCTGGGAAGAAAGTCCTTCGGGCAATCGTGGCAGCGGCAGAAAAGCTGGCCGCAGCGATTGGTGCAGGCGGTGCGGCGGCAGTTTCCGTTGTTGTGGTGATCCTGCTCGTGGGGATGCTGTTCGCTTCGCCGCTCGGAATCCTGTTCGCCGGTGAGGACACCGGCACGGAGATCAAGATCCCGGACGCGGTTGCGACGCTGAACGGCGAGTTTACCGACGAAATCTACCGCATCATGGAGGATCATCCATACGACGAGTTGGATATGCAGGAGGGCATGGAAGCGGCCATGCTGCAAAATTGGCGGAATGTGCTGGCTGTGTACGCGGTCAAGGTCTCGACCGACGAAGAACACGGCTTGGACGTTATGACAATGGACGAAGAAAAACTCCAGCTCCTGCGGGAAATTTTTTTCGATGCCAACAAGCTGGAATACGAATTGACGACCAGAACCGTAGACGGCGAGCAGATCACAACACTGCACATCTCCGCACAGATCAAGGATGCCATGCAGATGGCAGATGAATACAGCTTCACTGCCCAGCAGCGGGAGATGCTCGAAGAACTCCTGAAGCCGGACTATGACGACATTTTCCTTTCCCTGATCGGTAATTATCAACCGGGCGGTACGCCCATCGGCCCCGTCGACATTTCGGACATTCAAGGCACGCTGCCGGATGATCTTGATCCGCTGCGAGAATCCATTGTCCTGACGGCGTATCAGCTTCTTGGAAAGGTGACGTATTTCTGGGGCGGCAAAAGCCTCGTTCTCGGCTGGGACAGCCGCTGGGGAACGCCGACGACAGTCACTGCACCCGGCAGCGGCTCGACCGGCAAGGTGCTGCCGTTCGGACTGGACTGCTCCGGCTTTGTGGACTGGACGTTCTATAACGCCACGAGCGGTGCATACCTGCCCGGACGCGGCGGTGGCGCAGCCTCGCAGCATGGGTATTGCACCAACATTGCATGGTCAGACGCACTGCCCGGCGATCTCGTCTTTTACGCGGACGACAGCCACGTCGGGATCGTCTGCGGCTACGACAGCGTAGGAAATATCCTCGTCATCCACTGCTCCGGCGGGCAGAATGGCGTGGTCGTGACCGGGCGCGAGGGCTTTGCCGTCGCAGCCAGACCGGATTTGTTTACGGATTAGTCCAATTTGCTTCGTTTGTGCGGCATTCTTTGTTGGCTCTGGTGAATAGCTTTCTTTCCTTTTTCCTGCGATACTTGGCGTACCACGACGAAAGGAGAACACGATGGAAACAAGAAAAAACCTATGCGCCATGCTGCCGGTCGCACTCCACACCAGAGTCCGGCAGGAGCAGGAAAAAGCCGGGATGACCCTCGGTGAGTATGTGGAAGCCATGATCACAGAATATTACGACTGGAAGGATGGAAAAATCATGACTGGAGAAATGAGAACCTTAGCCGCGCAGATCCCCGCAGAGCTCTTTGACCGCCTCGACCGCTACCTCAAGGAGCGCGGCATCAAGAAGAAGGACTTCTTAGTCGACATCATCACCCGCGCGCTGGAAGAAGCCGAAGCCGCCGAGGTGACCGAGACGATTACAGAAACACCGCCAAACGATGACGGAGAAGCGATACTGCACGATGAACCAGATGAACAGCCGGAAGCGGATGAAATCTGAACCCAAATCAAGCCCCCGCAGGTCATGCCTGCGGGGGTAAGCCTTTGTCACAAGCCGTCAGCCGACACGCGCCCGCGTGTCGGCTTTTCTGCGTCCCGGTAGGGACGCTGCACCTCAAAGACGTAAAAACCGCGCGTTGGAGCGCGTGTGACGAAGTACGAATGCGATGCACCGGTATGTCCGTATGTCAAAACGGGATTGAATGCAAGCAATTAACGAAAGTGAGGTTGCGCTTACATTTTAGGACAAACATCCGCTGCGGGGAAGCGTGGCATTATTCGGATACGCCCTCGGCGGTAGCTGCCTCGGATGAAGTGTCAACATCAGAAAGCAAGCTGCATAGACCAGCGGTTCCCTGCATATGCAGCTTATTCATTGACAAGCGCTGCGAAATGTTCTTTTTCTTCCCATTGTACTCAAGCAGCATGGCCTCGGCATATCCCATAGAACCGGGGCAGCGCTCCTTCGACATTCGCACAAGCTGCTTGATTGAGAGTGCGCCGACCCTTTCTTTGAATACCTCATCGTTCAACTGGTTGCCAAACGTATAAACCAGACGTGTGATTCCGTTCAGAATATTTGCAGAGAATGAGTTTTCATCGCCTTCCCATGTTCCGGCACAGAGCCGAAGAACGCGGCTGAGCATATGATAGCCGTGGGTTTGATAAATCTGTTCGAGCGTTGATACAGCGCAAATTACGCAGGGAGCCTTTCTGGTTCCGAGAGAAAGTCCGTATGACTCTAAAAGATCTCTGATAATAAGCTGATCGTCATTTCCAGCCTCAAGGTTTGCGGTGAACACCTCATAAGGACTCAGACGTTTTACAAACTTCTGCTGATTTGCGAAAATGTCGGCCTCATGCTCATAAACGAGTTCATCGTATATCATGCACCATACTGGCGTATCGCGGGAACCGGAAACCAGAGCAACGATTTCAATTGTGTGCTGCCCGTTAAAAACATAATTGACGCCGTCTCTGCGGCTGACCTTCACCGGATTGATCTGATATGGATCAAAGTTTGCGGCAGCATTTGCAATATGAGCCCTTGAGAGATTTCGTTGGTACTTCTGGTTGGAAACGAGATTCTTGATTGGGATCTTTTCAAAGTGGACGTTTGGTACGAAAACGCTATGGTCTTCCATGTCATTCTTCCTCTAGTATCTGCAGCATTTCGCAAGCCTTATCAACCAGAACATGCAGCTCCCGGATGAGTGCGGACCGTGCGGCAGACGAAATAATGGACAGGTCTGTTTTGGTCTGGATGCGGTGAATGGAACCCGTCCATGAAGGAATGGTCAAGGTAAGGCCCGTGATGTCCGCGTCCGGGTCAAACACCGGCATATCCTTGATCGATTGGCCTGCACCGCTTAGCGGCTGTTCCAATGTACGGTTGATTGCAGTCCTTGTTTTCTTGAATTGGACAAAGGGCTGCTGCTGCATTCTTCGGATCTTCCGATCAACCTTTCGCATTTCAGCCGGTTCCAACTTTGAAAGGGCAACAATGTTTTTGTGGGATACTTTATATTGACCGGAGAGTATCTTCGAACCAAGCGCGGGTTCTGCATCTGCAATTTTATCAACGGCTCTCGAAAAGATTGCGTACTTTTCTACAGTCCCGGCCGAAATGCAGTTCTCATCTGCGATTCTATCCGCAGTTCGATGGCGCGAAGTGTCCATACTGTCGCGCTTACCGGGAAGCGCAGCCTCCGGCAGAGAATACTGATTGAGCCCGCTTGGATTTTTAATCTTGGATACAAACTTTTCAGAGTCATATTGCTTGCCAATCAGATATTTCCTTGTTCCCTCCGAAAGGTTCCGACGGCCAAGCTGATTGGCGCAGATCCATGCGATGGCTTCTTCGCGGCAATAAAAGTCTACCTCCGTCACAGAAAAGGGAATACGGTGCCGCATACAGATCTCATAGCGATTGTGGCCGTCGACCAGCGTCCCGCGCCAGACAACGAGCGGGTCGCGGCAGCCATCGGCCAGGAGATTTTCTTCAAGCTGCAGGTATTCTGTCCGCTGCAGCAGGGGAATCAGATTTTTGAACTGGGGATCAATGATGAGCGATTTCGGCATCTTCATAATGATACGAACTCCTGCTTATCTACCCGCTGTAATGTTTCAAGCGGAAACACCGCGACGCGCTTCGAGGAAATGACACTTCCATGCAGACGATAAGCACATCCGTCTTCAAGCTCTGGTGCAAGCACACGAAGACGCTGTACAAATAATCGGCTGTATAGCTCGTATGATCTTTCGGACTGCATCCGGGAAGCGACAATACGATGCCCCTGTTTGCCGGGTGTCCCTTTTTCAACAGGCTGTATGGCAACCAGCTTTGCTTCCGGGTTTACGAGCAGCTGGATCTGGCTAGGAGATCCAAGCTGACGGAAAAGCGCCTTATGAATCCGAATCCCATATTTCTTTGTGTCGACAGCCAATGTTACTTCACTGCAAGCATGCTGGGCCATTTTACATTTCCTCCATTGTTAACTGCTGAGGCAGTTCCTGCGATTTGTCCGGCAATGCGATCTGTACCTTTTGGGACGATTCTTTGATGGAGTAGACTGCATATCCATCAAAGATATTAACCTGCATGGATTGCTGATGCTCCTTATACGGAAGACCAAATTGATCTTGCCATCCGGAAGGAAAGACCGGCGTTCGTGCAGTCTGCGGCTTCGCTCCTTCGGGAAGGGCTCGCTGATAAACTTCCGTTGCGGTCAGATCGAACGCAATCATATATTTGCCATTTGCGTGAATCAACCGGCCAAGCAATTTGTATCGATAGTCCGGGTTCCAGTCCATCAGTGAAAACATTTTTGCAAAAAACAGCTTACAGGTTATTTGCCGCGGTGAACGCTTCTTCTTTGATATTCCGCACCACGCAAAGCTGTCTCTCGCGTTTTCAACGCAGGGACGCAATGCCATGATTTTAGTTTCCTGATTTACGAGAACCTGAACAAAGGAGGCCTCCGGGAACTTGTTCAGGCAAGCGCAATTTACATAGAACTTGTAATTGTTGAAGGTCACAGACGGCTCATGCAGGTGCGCAAAGAATTCTCTGCGGACGACTTGAAAACCCTCGAAATCAAAATCCGTACCCATGTCAACAACTTCGTCATTTGTGCTTAGAGACGGGACATCAGAGAAATCGTTCATGGGTACAGATGCGCTGTCTTCGGTTGGAGCAAGAATATCTGCGTGCCGGATATCATTCCATGTTTCCATTGCGGTCCTCCTGCGGCATTGTACCACCCAGTTCTTTCATAATATATTGTCTCAATTCGTCAAAATCCGTGACGTGAAGTTTTTTGCCGGTTTCAAAGAGCTGCCCCTGAAGATTGAGTGACCAGTTTGATCTGGTCATATGTTCCAGAGCAGAAAGGGAGCATTCGTGCAGATAGAATTCTTTTCCGAACGTGCCGACCCACTGTTCAGGGATTGCCCGGACGTGTTTTCCGAGCGTAGAAAGGGGATGGATCGTTTCTTCGTTTGCGCTTGCCGCTCTCACAGAAAGCTCCTGTGACCGGATAAAGGTTTCGGAATCAGCGACATCGAAAATATAGACAAGCTGCCCGGCATCTTCACAGAGAATTCCGTTTATACGATATTTGCACGCGGTATTCCAGCCAAACAGGTGAAAGATTGTGTCGCTGAATGCAGCGGCTGATATTTCGCGCGGCTGCGGTTTTCCGCTATAGTTTGATGAAATTATGACACCGCTTCGGTTGGACGAATCCGTGGGTCGAACGGCAAACTTCATTTCAAGCGGATTGATCAGCAATTCGACATATCGCTTTGCACCGAAATGCCGGACGCACGCAGCACTGAACTTTACCTTTTTATCCGCGAACGTCACAAACGGCTGACTATGTGTGCCTAAAAACTCTGTTCTGGTTATTTCAAAGCCGCGCAGATCAAAATCGCCCGCATTAACCGCAAAGGTTGCGTCTGCCGGGATCTGTGAAGGCGCACCGGCTGTGGGAATGTCCGTATACGCGCTTCTGGACGCACTCAGATAGTCGCCCTCTTTGAAGCCGGACCACCTTGGATTGATGGAAACAAAGCCTTTCAGCAAACCGTCATGAATGACCCGGAGCTCCGGCAGAATGGACTTGTTGCCGTATTTGGCATTGTCCAGCATTCGCTGAACTGCATTGAAATCATCACGGCGTATAATGGCGTCATGATGGTTATAGTAGCGGCTTTGTGGTTTCTCTCCGCGATTTTTCAGCGTCCGGTGCGTTCGATAGTTTTCTGTGACGGTTTTTCTTGTAAGAACGTCCCCGCAGTGCCGCTCGTTGCGAAGGATCGATACGATGCCGCTGGATGGCCAGCATGATTTTCCAAAATATGTGCTGCGCGCCTGATTGGTAAGGGTATCGGCAATCTGCTGGGCAGAGTAACCGTAGAGGTACATATAGAAAATAAGTTTAACAGTATGTGCTTCATCCGGATTGATTTGAAGATGGCCGTCTTCGTCGTGGGTATATCCAAACAGCTTCGGCGTAAGCGGGACTCCGTGGTCAAGCCGCATGCGCAGGGATGCTTCCATACTTCTGCTGCGGGTGTGCGATTCTTCCTCAGCCATTGTTGCCTGAAAGGTAAGCGCCATCTGTGAATCATCGTTCAGGGAAAAAATCGCTTCCGATTCAAAGAAAACGCCAACGGGAGGCCGCCTCTCGGCCAGTGAACGAACGGTTCCGATGAAATCTTCTACGTTGCGTGCAAAGCGTGAAACACTCTTTGTGACGATCATGTCAATTTTACCGGCCTTGCAGTCTGCAATCATCCGATTGAATTCATCCCTATGCTTCAGAGAAGTGCCGCTGATCCCTTCGTCGGCGTAGATGTTCACAAGCGTCCAGTTGGGGTGGCGTGTAACAAACTCCTCGTAATACTTCTTTTGCAGCTCATAGGATGTCGTTTGCCGGACATCATCCGTTGAGACACGAACATAAATAGCAACCCGCTGGTTTACGTCATTGTCATAGTAATCAGCCTGCTTTTTTGCAGGGATATATTCATAGTTTTCGGGATCGATCACCACATTGTATCGCTGCTTGATCTGTTCCTTTTGCCGCTCCTTGCGTCGTCTGGCTTCCGAATTATGCATCTGAATGTTCTCCTGCTAAAAGAAGACTTTCCTCGGAAATATTGTCCGGGAGGACTGACCAATGATCGGGGAACATGCCCCAATCGTGCAGGGTAAGGACATGGAAGCGGTTGATCAGGCATCGTGCAAGATTGATAACCGCTTGCAGGTGCTGCAGCGGTTTTCACGGTATCGGAGGAAGCGCAGATGAGATTATCTGAAATGCTGACTGCGATCCGAGAATACCCCGCGCTGAAGATCCAATATGAGGCCATGCGCGAGCAGCAAGCGTCCCAAGAGCGCACGGCGGTTCAGCTCTCCATTGCTTATAACAATCTGCAAATCGATAACAGGCATTTGTCCCGAAAGAACAAAGCGCTGGAAACAGCCCTTGCAAAGCTGGTCCCGCGGCTGAGCAGCCGGGAACACTGTCGGCGGTTCTATAAGACGGTTGCACCGTATCTTGATCCGGGCGGATTTGTGCTTTATAGGAGCGCTGCTGAGTTGACGCGCTTTCATATCAGCACGGAGTTTGCCACGGAAGATAATATGGGGAAATTCGAGGAAATGGACGGTTATGGGATGCTGCGATACCTGACCGCGGACCGTTTCGGCTCTGTGGAGTATGAGATCGTCGCGCCGTGCTATGAAGAAGCTGTTTCGCTTCATACCGATTACACATCTCCAGAGTATCTGGCGTTTGAGAAAAAGCTGTATGAAAAGACGCTGCGTAAGCTGGGCTTTGAGAAACTGCTCCCAGAGGAACGCGCACCGCAGAAGGATATGAACAAACGGAAAGAAAAGGTGGAAGAACGATGACAGAACCCATTACCATTGGCGTGGATCATGGCTACGCGGCCATGAAAACCGCGCATTGTTCGTTTCCCTCCGGCTTGGCAGAATACGAACATGAGCCGTACACGCAGAAAAACGTCCTCTGCTATGACGGAAAATACTACGTTGTCGGCAGCGGGCGACAGCCGCTCCAGAAGGATAAGACAGTGGATGAGAATTACTATCTGCTGACGCTGGCGGCCATCGCCAAAGAGATCGCGTACCGGAATGCGCCGACCACAACGCCGGTGATCCTTGCGGCTGGCTTGCCGCTGACGAGCTTCGGCCGGGAAAAGAAAGCATTCCGGGCATATCTGCTGCGCGAGGGCAAACCGGTCTCTTTTTTGTATGAAGGGATTTCGTATGAGATTTCCGTGCAGGATGTGAAGCTGTTTCCGCAGGGCTATGCGGCGATCCTCCAGCACAGCGATCTGCTGAACGAGCCGTCCGTGATCCTTGCGGACATCGGCGGGTGGACGGTGGATATTATGCGGCTGGACAACCGCATCCCGCACGCAGCTTCTTGCCGCAGCTTGGAGCTTGGCATGATCCGTTGTCTGGATGAGATCGCGGAGCAGGTGCGCCGGAGCCTGAATTTATCGCTCACCAGTGTGCAGATTGAAAATGTCCTGCGCGGCATCCCGGACAGTATGGATGACCGTGTGAAAGCCATCATCCAGCGCGAAGCTGGGCTTTATGCCAGACGCATTCTCTCTGCCATTGCCGAAGCTGGTCTGGACTGCCGCGCTATGCCGGTCGTGTTCCTCGGCGGTGGGGCCGGGCTTATGAAACGATACCTGCCGCAGGGCAGTGTTCTGCGTCCTGTTATTCTGGACGATGACAAGTTGAATGCGCAGGCATACGAGCGGCTGGCTGGACAGGTGGCAGACCATGCAGGATAAACCAAAAACCGCACGGTTTGGTACAACGCTGTTTCTGGACAATCCGCTGCACCGGCAGGCGTGGGAGCTTCTGTCTGCGATTCCGGCTGGGCAGCGCACAAACTGGCTCTGCCTGGCACTGTGCCAGCAGGCGCAGCGGGAGCAATTCCTGCTGGATCTAAAAACAATTCTCCAAACGGAGCTGCAAAGCAGTTCCCATCCACAAACAATTTCGCGGCCGCAGCCAGCCGGGAGCGTCGACGATGACGTTCTCGGCTTTTTGCGCGCGCTGCAGGAAGAAGGTGAAGAAAGCTGAACGTATAATCCGATATTTTGATATGTTCGCGGGAGTCGGCGGTTTCCGGGCAGGCTTGGACTTGGCAGGCGGATTTCAGTGTATCGGTCATTGCGAAATCGACAAATATGCAGACGCCAGCTATCGCGCCATCCACGCGCCCGGAAAGGAGGAAGTCTACTATCCCGACGCAAGAACCATTGACCCCAAAGAACTCCCCGACTTCGACCTCCTGTGCGGAGGCTTCCCCTGCCAGGCGTTTTCTACAGCTGGCAGGAGGAAAGGATTTGAAGATGCAAGAGGCACTCTCTTCTTTGAACTGGCCAGAGTGGTTAAAGAAAAACGACCGCCGTATCTTTTCTTTGAAAACGTGCCTGGGCTCCTTTCGCATGACCGAGGCCGGACGTTTGGCGTCATCCTCTCCGCGCTTTATGACCTGGGGTATCATGTCGAATGGACTGTGCTTAACAGCAAACATTTTGGAGTCCCTCAATCAAGACGGCGGCTGTTCCTTATCGGATATCTTGATCCCCGATGCGCCGGAA
>OLXI01001265.1_pt1 | contig 12510 bp, 7 predicted proteins | sample 1674181 | NCBI WGS metagenome assembly OLXI01 (sample SAMEA103958148, study PRJEB25191) | human gut metagenome | reverse complement strand
CACCATGGAGAAAAAATCGTTCCACCATGGTGGAACGATTTTTCCCCCGTGATGGAACGATTTAAAAGATACAAGTCTAATCCTTACCGTTTCTTAATGGGCACATAAGTCACCTCATCCAAAACATTCTTATAGGCAGGACGGATAATACGCTTACCTTCAAAGTTCAATTCTTCATTGCGATGTGCACACCAACCGACAATACGTGCCATAGCAAACAAAGGCGTGAAGATTTCCTGCGGCAGTCCAATCATCTCGTAGACAAAGCCCGAATAGAAATCCACATTGCTCGAAACCGTCTTTCCATTATTCTTCACACGGCCAAACACATCAATGGCGCGCTCCTCGAGCAGTTCAAGGAAAGCGAACTCACGTTCTTTCCCTTTTTCGCGGGCAAGGTCGCGGGCAAGCTCCTTCAGCAGAATGGCGCGCGGGTCGGAAATGGTATAGACGGCATGTCCGATACCATATATCAAACCGGTCTTGTTATAGACTTCCTTGTTGAGCATGCGGGTGAAGTAAGTATCAATCTCATCCACGTTCGTCCAGTCCTGAATGTTTTCCTGCAGATGGTGGAACATATCGGCAACCTGAATATTGGCACCTCCATGAAGCGGCCCTTTCAAGGAACCGATACCTGCCGCTATCGAAGAGTAAGTATCCGTCCCGGTAGAAGAAGTGACACGTACGGTAAAAGTGGAGTTGTTACCACCACCGTGCTCGGCCTGAAGAACCAACAGCAGGTCGAGTGTGCGGGCATCCAGCTCCGTGTAGTCCTTCTTCAGCATATAGAGGAAATTCTCGGCAATGGAAAGGTTTTCCTGCGGATGGCGGATATGCAGTGAACGGCCATGGGTGGCATGGCGAAGCATGTTATAGGCATACGCAATGATGGTCGGGAATTTCGAAATAAGCTCAATGCTCTGCCGCATCAGATTATCGCGGGAAGTGTCATCGGCATCCGGGTCGAAACGGTACATCTCGAGCACGCTGCGCGCCAGGATGTTCATAATGTTGTTTCCTTCAAGTTCAATGATATTCATCTTGGTCTTCTGCTCCAGCGGCATGTTGTCGTTGATGAGTTCACGGAAAGAAGAGAGTTCTTCCTTGTCGGGCAGGCGACCGGAAAGCAACAAGTAGGCAATTTCCTCAAAACCGAAACGCTTCTCTTTGATGATGGCGTGTGCCAAGTCATCCACATCATAACCGCGGTAGAACAATTTGCCGGGAATAGGCTTCAGCCCTCCACCGGGGATGCGTTCATAGCCGACCACATTGCCTATTTTGGTCAACCCCACCAAGACTCCCGTGCCGTCCTCATTACGCAAACCGCGCTTCACATCAAACTTCCTGAACAGTTCATTCTCAATCCGGGTAGCTTCCTTCAAATCTTCGGAAAGCTTGTAAATCAGATACTCCTTCTTCATAATCGTTTCGTTTTATTCGTTATTCCCATTTTCTATTCTCCTTACAATCTCCCGGGTGAAAGTCGAAGTGGACAGCGAGACGCCACCCGGCATAAAACGGGCCAAGTCGGCAGTAGCACGGGCTTCTGTGAAACTTTCCTCCAAGGCGTTCTCTATAAGAGAGGCTGCTTCCTTCCAGCCCAGATATTCAAGCATCATCACAGCGGAAAGGATGATGGAACAGGGATTCACAATGTCTTTCCCGGCAATGTTCGGAGCCGTCCCGTGAGTAGCCTCAAAAATGGCATGCCCCGTTTTATAGTTGATATTCGCACCCGGTGCAATGCCGATGCCGCCTACCATGGCAGCCAGTTGGTCGGACACATAATCACCGTTCAGATTCAACGTGGCGATCACGGAATATTCTTCGGGGATAAGCAACGTGTTCTGCAAGAATGCATCGGCAATGCAGTCCTTGATGACCAGACGCCCTTCTGCCAGCTCTTTACCAAACTCACGTTCTGCCAGTTCGTACCCCCACTTCTTAAAACCGCCTTCCGTAAATTTCATGATGTTTCCTTTGTGTACCAAGGTCACGGAAGGCAGATGATGCTCAAGCGCGTATCGGCAGGCGGCACGCACCAAGCGCTCTGTTCCTTCTCTTGAAACGGGCTTCACGCCAAACGAGGAGGTTTCGGGAAAACGGACTTTTGTCACCCCCATGTCATCACGGAGAAAACGATAGAACTTTTCAGCCTCCGGAGTTCCGGCTTCCCATTCGATGCCTGCATAAATATCCTCGGTATTCTCACGGAATACGCACATATCCACCTTCTGCGGCTCTTTGAGTGGAGAAACAATGCCCTTATACCAACGTACCGGACGTTGGCAGACATACAAATCAAGTGTCTGACGCAAGGCTACGTTCAAGGAACGGATACCTCCGCCGACGGGAGTTGTCAAAGGACCTTTGATGCCCACCTTATAGGTGCGGAAGGCTTCCATGGTTTCGTCCGGCAACCAGGAGCCGGTTTCGTGGAAAGCACGTTCTCCTGCCAGCACTTCTTTCCATTCAATGCCACGCCGGTCGCCATAGGATTTCTTGACAGCGGCATTCACGACAGCCTGCATGGATGGGGTCACTTCTGCTCCCACTCCATCGCCGGTAATAAAAGGTACAGTAATTTTTTCCATATTCTATCTTGCATTAAGTGCAGAACCGGCCCGGAACCAAGCTATCTGCTGTTCGTTATACGTATGTTGTACTTCAAAACTTTCTTTACTCCCATCCTCGTGATGAAGAACCACCTTCAACGTGCGTCCCGGAGCAAAATCTTTCAGCCCCATGACAGAAATCAGGTCGCGTTCCCGAATCTTGTCATAATCGGCCTTATCCGTAAAGGTCAGCGCCAACATGCCTTGTTTCTTTAAGTTCGTCTCATGGATACGGGCAAAACTCTTCGCCAAAATGACGCGTACATTCAGGAAGCGCGGTTCCATGGCAGCATGCTCACGGCTGGAACCTTCACCATAATTCTCTTCGGCAACGACCATGGAAGGGATACCTTCGGACTTATACAGCTTCGCAGTGCCTGACACTGTTCCATAGGTATTGGTGGAGCGGTTCCAAACCTTGTTCGTCTCTCCATTGAAAGCATTGACAGCCCCCATCAGCATATTGTCCGAAATATTCTCCAAATGTCCCCGGAAACGGAGCCATGGCCCCGCCATGGAAATGTGGTCGGTGGTACATTTCCCCTGCACTTTAATCAATAAAGGCATGTCCAGCAAATCCATGCCATCCCAGGCAGGGAAGGGAGTCAGCAGTTGCAAGCGCTGTGAATGAGGATTGACCGTAATTTCCGTCTGTCCTTTGCCTGGAGCAATGTATCCTTCCTTTCCTCCTATAAACCCGTGTGCCGGCAATTCTTCACCGACCGGTTCGGACAGTTTCACAACCTCTCCTTTGGCATTGACCAGCGTATCCCTCAACGGGTCGAAACAAAGGTCACCGGCAATGGTCAGCGCCATCGTTATCTCCGGGGAAGCGACGTAAGCAAAAGTGTTGGGATTTCCATCGGCACGTTTGGCAAAATTACGGTTAAAAGAGGTGACGATGGAATTTTTGCGTTCGGGGTCATCAGTATGGCGCTTCCACTGGCCAATACAAGGTCCGCAGGCATTCGCCATTATCGTTGCGCCAATATCTTCGAAAGCGGCAATCATGCCGTCGCGTTCAGCAGTGGCACGTATCTGCTCCGAGCCGGGGTTGACAATCAGCGAGGAAGCAACCTTCAAATTCTTTTCCTTTACCTGCCGGGCAAGGGAGGCCGCGCGGCTCAAATCCTGATAGGACGAATTGGTGCACGACCCTATCAGACCGACTTCCATCCGGCGGGGATAGTTATTGGTTATCACTACCTCGGCAAATTTCGATATCGGTGTTGCTGCATCCGGCGTAAAGGGCCCGTTGATATACGGTTCCAATAACGAGAGGTCTATTTCAATGATGCGGTCGTAATATTTTTCCGGATTTGCCAGCACTTCGTCGTCGGCGCGAAGGTCGGCAGCTACGGAAGCAGCCATTTCCGCCACTTCTTCACGTCCGGTAGCTTTCAAGTAGGTACCCATACGCTCATCGTAAGGGAAAAGGGAGGTAGTCGCCCCCACCTCTGCCCCCATATTGCAGATGGTAGCCTTTCCAGTGGCAGACAATGAAGCGGTTCCCGGTCCAAAATATTCAATGATGGCATTGGTTCCCCCTTTTACAGTAAGAATACCCGCCAACTTCAGAATAACGTCTTTGGGAGCTACCCAGCCACTCAATTTACCCTTCAAGTGTACGCCTATCAGACGCGGCATTTTCAGTTCCCATTCCATGCCGGTCATCACATCCACCGCATCGGCACCACCCACACCAATGGCCACCATGCCCAAACCTCCGGCATTGGGCGTATGAGAGTCCGTGCCTACCATCATTCCACCCGGAAATGCGTAGTTCTCCAATACCACCTGGTGAATAATACCTGCTCCCGGCTGCCAAAAACCTATGCCATAGCGGGAAGAAACATCACGGAGAAAATTATAGACCTCCTCGTTGGTCTTCGTAGCAGTCGCAACATCTTCTTTTGCACCTTTATATGCTTGAATCAAATGGTCACAATGCACAGTGGAAGGCACGGCAACCTGCTCACGGCCTGCATTCATAAATTGCAATAAGGCCATTTGAGCCGTTGCATCCTGCATGGCCACACGGTCGGGACGGAAATTCACATAGTCTTCTCCCCGTCTGTAGTTCTTCACTTTATCCCCATCATACAAATGAGCATACAAAATTTTCTCCGCTAAAGTCATCGGACGCCGCAGTACGTTCCGTACGCGTTCTATCTTCTCCGAATAAGCAGCATAAAACGTTTTGAGCATCGTTAAATCATATACCATAACCACTATTTTTTAGTTTTTCATTATTGTAAAGATTACAAATTAATATCATAAACAAATAAAAAGGCTGAATAGTTTAACAAAATAAAGCATTTTTTCCGTCGGAAGCGAAGAATGATTACCTTTGCAACCATGAAGGAACAAGATTCAAATAGTCCTATTATTCACCTCCAGCAGCAACAAGTTTTGCTGCGCATGGAATACGAATACGAAAAAGAGGAATTCAAACGCCAAACCGAAAACATGGGGGGTGCCCGGAAAGTGAAACGGGGACTTTGCTGGTATCCTGCCACTCCGGGACGAAGTTACTATAATTCACTGAATCAATTAGTAATAGAAATTACACACACAGAAAATACCGATATAGAACATAATTTTGAGTTCGGCCGTCCCGTATGTTTTTTCCGCCAGTCTGCTGATGGAAAAATAACCTATATGAACTTCACCGCTACCGTAAGCTATGCCGACGAGACACGGATGGTAGCGATAATGCCCGGAGCCGGTGCCGTTATGGAAGTGCAGGAAACGGACAACCTCGGCGTGCAACTTTATTTCGACGAAACATCCTATCGGACCATGTTCGAAGCCTTGGAAGATACGTTACGCTCCAAAGGCAACCGCCTGGCCGAATTGCGGGACATATTGCTGGGAACCTCGAAAGCCGGTTTCCGAGAGCTCTATCCCGTACGGTTTCCCTGGCTGAACTCCACGCAGGAGACAGCTGTAAACAAAGTGCTGTGTGCCCGCGACGTGGCCATTGTACACGGTCCTCCGGGAACCGGAAAAACGACCACCTTAGTGGAAGCCATCTACGAAACCCTGCATCGGGAACCGCAGGTACTGGTATGTGCCCAAAGCAATACTGCCGTCGACTGGATTTCGGAAAAACTTGTGGACCGTGGCGTCAATGTCCTGCGTATCGGCAATCCGACCCGTGTCAACGACAAGATGCTTTCCTTTACCTACGAGCGTCGTTTCGAGAACCATCCGCTTTATCCGGAGCTGTGGAGCATCCGGAAAAATCTCCGTGAACTGGGCAGCCGTGCCCGCCGTGGCAGCTATGACGAACGCGAAGGAGTACGCAGCCGTATGAGCCGCCTGCGCGACCGCGCCACCGCATTGGAAATACAAATCAATGCAGAGCTTTTTGATGGGGCACATGTCATAGCCTCCACGCTAGTAAGCAGCAATCACCGGCTGCTGAACGGACGCCGTTTCGGCACCCTTTTCATTGATGAAGCAGCCCAGGCCTTAGAAGCTGCCTGCTGGATAGCTATCCGAAAAGCAGACCGCGTGGTGTTGGCGGGTGACCACTGCCAACTTCCGCCCACTATAAAATGCTACGAAGCTGCCCGTGGAGGTCTGGAACGAACATTGATGGAGAAAGTGGTGTCCAACAAACCTGCCGTTGTCTCTTTGCTGAAAGTACAATACCGCATGCACGAGGAAATCATGAAATTTCCTTCCCAATGGTTTTATAATGGCGAGTTGGAAGCCGCTCCCGAAGTGCGTTACCGGGGCATCCTGGACTGGGATACCCCCATCCACTGGATTGACACCTCCGAAATGGATTTCAAAGAAGAATTTGTGGGAGAGACTTTCGGACGCATTAATAAGGCGGAAGCGGACCTGCTCCTATCAGAACTGAAAATCTACATCAACCGTATCGGTGGCAACCGCATTCTGGAAGAAAAAATAGACATCGGCATCATCTCCCCTTACAAGGCACAAGTGCAATATCTCCGCAGCAAGATAAAGGCAGACGCTTCACTCAAGCCTTATCGCAGCTTGTTCACTGTAAATACGGTGGATGGCTTCCAAGGGCAAGAGCGCGATGTTATCTTCATCAGCCTTGTCCGTGCCAACGAAGAAGGACAGATAGGATTCCTGAATGATTTAAGGAGAATGAATGTAGCCATCACCCGGGCACGTATGAAGCTGGTGATATTGGGAGAGGCAGAGACGCTGAAACATCACGGTTTTTACCGGAAGCTATTGGAGTTTATTCAAAATATAGGGAATCAATAATAAAGAAATACCCCCTCCGGTAACACCGAAGAGGGTATTTCACCTATTTATATAAAGCTGATTAATTGTTTTCCGGACGAAGTTTACGAACTGTAACAGCTGTCTGCCACATTTCGCTTTCACGCAAGGCTTTCAATTCTGCATTCAGCTTCTCACGATAATCGGGTTTGGAGTTACTGTCGATAGAAATCTGAGCTTCGTTGCCCGACTTCACACTTGCATACAATTTCTGTACAACCGGCTTGATGGCATCATGGAACGGGGTCATCCAATCCAGCGCACCACGCTGTGCCGTAGTAGAACAGTTGGCATACATCCAGTCCATACCGTTCTTGGCAAACAATGGCATCAAAGATTGAGTCAACTCTTCCACTGTTTCATTGAATGCTTCAGAAGGAGTATGGCCGTTTTCGCGCAATACTTCATACTGAGCCAACAGCAATCCCTGGATAGCACCCATCAATGAACCGCGTTCACCGGTCAAGTCGGAAGTGGCTTCGCGGATGAAAGTTGTCTCGAACAAATATCCCGAACCGATGCCGATACCCAGTGCAATCGTCTTGTCAAAAGCCTTACCCGTAGCATCCTGATAGACGGCATATGATGAGTTCAAGCCACGACCCTCGAGGAACATGGTACGAAGTGAAGTACCGGAACCTTTGGGAGCAACCATAATAACATCAATATCTTTAGGAGGAACCACGCCGGTACGGTCGTTCCAGGTAATAGCAAAACCATGAGAGAAGTAAAGAGCCTTTCCGGGAGTCAAATAAGGTTTGATAGTCGGCCATACAGACATTACAGCTGCGTCAGACAACAGACACATGATGATAGTACCTTTCTGACAAGCCTCTTCGATGCCGAACAAAGTCTCACCCGGTACCCATCCGTCAGCCACAGCCTTTTCGTATGTCTTACCCGGACGTTGTCCTACAATCACATTGAAACCGTTATCACGCAAGTTGCAAGCCTGGCCCGGGCCTTGTACGCCATAACCGATTACTGCAATTGTTTCATCTTTCAAAATCTCACGTGCTTTTTCCAAAGGAAATTCTTCGCGGGTCATTACATTCTCAATAACACCGCCAAAATTCAATTGTGCCATTTTTTGTTTTAATTTTTATTTGTGGCTTACGCCAACGTTGATAAATTTATTTATTTCTCTGTAAATATCACTTTAGAGCGACAGACCACTTCGCTGCCATTCTTTTTCACCTCCACATCGTAAACGCCCTCACCGGCATCATCCATGAACAAAGTCAACTCATCCCCATAATAGCTTTCGGCTACATATGCCATTTCAAAACGACGGATGCGCTTCTCCTTATACATCTCTATCGGGAACAAATCAAGGATATGCTCGATGTAACGGATGCTGTTCACATGCCCGTTAATGTCAATATCACTGTATTTGGCTACCAAAGCAGCAACCGGTTCCTTTGAGGCCACCTTTATCCGCGAAGGTTTTTCTATCGGGCAAGGCTCATCGCAAACATAATCTACAATGCTGCCACTATGAAGAGCCAGCAAATCTGCCGGCTTACGGGTATTCATGCTAATCATCGCCCAAACGGAACGTGCATACCCAATCTTCTTGCCCTCCTTATCGATGATAGCGAAATTACGGTCTGTAAAAAGGCGATAGACATTCTCCACCCAAGTCTGAATGGAGAAATCTTCGTACTGATAAGGCATTTCATCCAGTTCGACAGCCAGACGGGACAATACCCAAGTATAATTGTCCTCGTTTAGAGTCGCGATGCCAAAACCGCGGTCGCTGGCATGGAAACCCGCACAATTCAACAAATGGTTGCCCAATACTCCCATTGTCAGCCGTCCGGTAAAGTCGACATGAAACGGTTCGGCAACAAACTTGTAGGTACCTATTTTATTGTTCTCGCTCATCATGATTCCTGGTGTTTACTTTGACGATATTTTGCTTCACGGTCCGCCAGATATTCATTGACACGCTCAAAGCAGCTGGTCGTAATGGCTACGCGACCCGAACGGACGAACTGAAGTACGCAATCCAACTGGCGCAACTCCTCATAAAGATTGGTTATTTCCTCACTCATGCCATTCTTCTCAACAATGGCAAATACAGCATTCACCTCCACAATACGGGCATTGTACTTACGGATTACTTTGGACACCTCCGGTTTTTCTTCCAGCGTAGGGGTCGTTATTTTATAAAGGGCAATCTCGTGCTGATAGATTTCATCATCCGTGAAATAATGGGCTTGCAGCACATCTATTTTCTTGGTAATCTGCTTGGTCACCTTTTCAATGGTATCCTTATCCGTCCAAGCGGTAATGGTATATTTATGTACCCCCTTGATGGAGGAGGCCGATACATTCAAACTCTCGATGTTTATCTGCCGGCGGGTAAACACAGCCGTCACCTGATTCAGCAAACCGGCAAAGTTTTCCGAATGAACAATGATTGTATATAGTTTTTTATCCATAGATAGAGTAAATTCTTTAATTTCGCATGACTTCAGCATTCCAACAACATCTGATTGACCGAACCGCCCGGAGGTGTCATCGGCATTACATTTCCTTCTTCCTCCACACAAGCTTCGAGCAGGAACGGTCCGTCAGTCGCTATCATCTCGTCAATCGCTTTTGCCAGCTCCTCGCGGGTCATTACCCTGCGTGCAGGAATATCATATGCCGAAGCAATCTTCATATAATCCGGATTCATCATCGGAGTAAACGAATAACGACGATTGAAGAACATCGCCTGCCATTGACGAACATTGCCCAAGAAGTTATTGTTCAACAGAATCATCTTCACCGGAGCCTTTTGTTCCATGATGGTACCCAGTTCCTGCAGGTTCATCTGCAAGCCGCCGTCTCCCATGAATACGCATACCGTGCGGTCCGGACGTCCAAAAGTGGCACCGATAGCTGCCGGAAGGCCGAAGCCCATAGTACCCAGGCCACCGGAAGTAACAATGCTACGTTCCTTGCTGTATTTGAAATAACGGGCGGACATCATCTGATTCTGGCCGACATCAGTCACCAATATCGCCTCGTTATGGGTAGCCTCACTCACAGCACGCACCACCTCACCCATGCTTAGCGCTTTTCCTGCCGGATGTAATTCCGGACGGATTACCTTTTCCTCTTCCACTTCCTCGTATTGCCGGAAACTGTCAATCCATTCCTGATGGTTGGCGGGTTCCAGCAATTGGGTAACGGCAGCCAGTGTCTCTTTGCAATCTCCCAGGACAGCAACATCAGTCTTTACATTCTTATCTATTTCGGCAGGGTCAATATCAAAGTGGATAATCTTCGCCTGCTTGGCATATGTTTCCAATTTACCCGTCACACGGTCATCAAAGCGCATGCCTACGGCGATAAGGACATCACATTTATTGGTATTGATATTGGGCCCCAGGTTACCGTGCATACCAAGCATTCCTTTGTTCAACGGATGGTTCGTAGGTAATGCGGAAAGTCCCAATAAAGTGCATCCGGCAGGCATTCCGGCTTTCTCAATGAAAGCACGAAGCTCTTGCTGGGCTTCTCCCAGCTCCACGCCTTGTCCAACCAGCACCAAAGGCCGTTTCGCACCATTTATTAATTCAGCAGCCTTCCGTATGGCCTCCGGCTCCATTTCGGGAACGGGAAGATAGCTACGGACATAGTCCACCTTAGTAGGCGCATATTCTGTTTTCTCCACTTGGGCGTTTTTAGCAAAATCCAGCACGACCGGTCCCGGACGTCCGCTCTTTGCCACATAGAAAGCACGTGCCACTGCCCAGGCCACATCTTCTGCACGACGAATCTGGTAACTCCATTTCGTGATAGGCTGAGTAATGCCTACCAAGTCCACTTCCTGAAATGCATCCGTACCCAAGAAGTTCGTCCCTACCTGGCCGGCAATGACAACGATAGGCGTACTGTCAATCATGGCATCTGCAATGCCCGTGATAGTATTGGTAGCACCCGGTCCACTGGTAACCAGACAAACGCCAACCTCGCCTGATACACGTGCAAAGCCTTGTGCCGCATGGGTTGCTCCTTGTTCATGACGAACCAAGATGTGGTTCAATTCCTTCCGATGGTCGTATAAGGCATCGAATACCGGCATGATGCTCCCTCCCGGATAACCGAAAATAGTCTTTACTCCCTGATGCTCCAGAGAGCGCATCAATGCTTCTGCGCCTGTTATTAGAGCCTCACCCCGACCCTCTCCTTGGGAGAGGGAGGAAAAGTTACTCTTTTTATTATTATCAGCCATACTTTATCTATTCATTATATTTAAAAGCTCAATAGTAGCTTGAAAAATTTGTTTCATTCTCTCCTCCCCTCGCTTTCGGAAAGGGGGGCTTTTAATCAATCAGCCTCACAGCCCCTTTGTCAGCGGAACTCACCATACTGGCATATGCTTTCAATGCTTTGGAGACTTCACGGTTGCGGGTTACCGGAGTCATAGGGCGTGCTGCAAGCTCTTCATCCGTCAACTTCACATTGATAGAACGGTTCGGTATATCAATTTCGATAATGTCCCCATCCTTAATCTTGCCGATATTACCACCGGCAGCCGCTTCGGGAGAAACATGTCCGATACTTAGTCCGGAAGTACCGCCACTAAAACGCCCGTCGGTAATCAATGCACACTCCTTACCCAGATGGCGGGATTTGATATAAGAAGTAGGATAAAGCATCTCTTGCATACCCGGTCCACCTTTCGGCCCTTCGTGAGTGATGACGACGACGTCTCCACTGACCACCTTTCCACCCAGAATACCGTCACAAGCCGCATCTTGTGAGTCGAAGACTTTCGCTGGCCCCGTAAATTTCCAGATACTCTCGTCTACACCGGCAGTCTTGACAACGCAACCGTCCTGAGCTATATTTCCCTTCAAAACCGCCAGACCGCCATCCTTGCTGTATGCATGTTCCAAATCACGGATACAACCAGTCGCACGGTCCGTATCGAGTTCCTTATAAGACGCATTTTGTGAGCCGAGTACCAGATTGAACTTTCCGGCTGCCGCACTGGAGTATTTCTTGATTGCCTCTTTACATACATTAGAGCTGGTAATACTATACCGGTCGATTGCCTCTGCCAACGTCATTCCATCCACACGGCGGACATTCGTATCGACCAATCCGCCCTTGGCAAGCTCATCCATGATGGCAATGATGCCACCGGCACGGTTAACGTCTTGTACATGATACTTTTGGGTATTGGGAGCTACCTTGCATAAGCAGGGGGTCTTGCGAGAGAGCATGTCAATGTCGTCCATCTTAAAATCCGCTCCGGCTTCGTGAGCCACAGCCAACAAATGAAGTACTGTATTAGTGGAACCGCCCATCGCAATATCCAGCGTCATGGCATTCAAAAATGCCTCGCGAGTAGCAATACTGCGCGGGAGTACACTCTCATCCCCTTCTTCATAATATCTAAAGGCATTCGCTACAATCAACTTAGCTGCATCCTCAAACAGTCTCTTGCGATTTTCGTGAGTGGCTACAATCGTGCCGTTACCGGGCAGTGCCAATCCAATCGCTTCATTCAGGCAATTCATGGAATTAGCGGTAAACATGCCTGAGCAGCATCCGCAAGTGGGGCAGGCATGTTGCTCAATCTGTGCCACCTCTTTATCGCCCACACTTTCAT
>OLXI01001263.1_pt1 | contig 12526 bp, 10 predicted proteins | sample 1674181 | NCBI WGS metagenome assembly OLXI01 (sample SAMEA103958148, study PRJEB25191) | human gut metagenome | reverse complement strand
ACCAGATGCGGGATGTGCAGCAGGGTCTTGGCCAGCACGTCCAGCGAAAGGTCAAGACAGGAGAAGAAGCGGCCGTCGCGTCCCTTGCCGGGATTGCTGCGCTGGGGCCGGGGACGGCGCATGTCGCGGCCGCCGTCACGACCGTTGCGGCCCTGTTCGCGGGCCTGCTGTTCGGCCTGTTTGGCCATGGCCGCGGCAGCGGCGCCGCCCTGACGGTAGACGCGGCGGCAGGGCTGCACGCAGCGGCCGCGCAGGCCGCTCTTGCCGCCCATGTAGCTGGACCAGTAGCAGCGGCCCGACACGCAGTAACACAGCGCGCCGTGGACGAAGCATTCTAGATCCAGCCCTTCGGGGCAGGCCTCGCCCATGGCGCGGATCTCGTCGATGGAGAGCTCGCGCGGCAGGATGACGCGGCTGGCGCCCAGGTCCTTGGCGGTCTGCAGGCCCTGCGGGTGCGTGATGTTGGCCAGGGTGGAGAGGTTGATCTCGCCCTCGAAACCGGCCTGCCGCGCCAGATCCAGCATGGCCAGATCCTGCACGATGATGCCGTCGGGGCGCACCTGCCGGGCCAGACGATGGATGAGACGGTAGGCCGCCGCGGTCTCCTGCGGCTTGACCAGCACGTTCATGGCCACATAGACGCGGGCCTGTTCCTCGTGGGCCAGGTCGGTGAGGCGCGAAAGGTCGGTAAGGCCGAAGTTCTCGGCCTGCATGCGGGCCGAGAAGTGCTTCAGGCCCAGGTACACGGCGTCGGCACCGGCGGCCAGGGCCGCGGTGAAGCACTGGGCGTCACCGGCCGGGGCCAGGATCTCCGGGCGTTCCGGGGTAGGGGCGGGCAGGATGATGTCACTCATGCGTAATAATATTCCTTGAACCAGGCCACAAAGCGCTCGATGCCGGTCTTGAGGGGCGTCACGGGCGCAAAGCCCGTGGCCTGCGACAGAGCGTCGATGTTGGCCCAGGTGGCTTCCACATCGCCGGGCTGCATGGGCAGCAGGTCACGGATGGCCTTCTTGCCCAGCGCCTCTTCGAGGGCGGCGATGAAATCGTTGAGTTCCACGGTCTGGTTGTTGCCGATATTGTAGATGCGCCACGGCGCGGAACTGGTGGCCGGGTCGGGGGTGGCGGCATCCCACTGCGGGTCGGGCTTGGGCGCCAGGGGCAGCAGGCGCACCACGCCTTCCACGATGTCGTCGATATAGGTGAAGTCGCGGCGCATGCGGCCGCCGTTGAACACCTTGATGGGCTCGTCCTTCATGATGGCGTGGGCAAAGAGCTGCAGGGCCATGTCCGGGCGGCCCCAGGGGCCGTAGACCGTGAAGAAGCGCAGACCCGTGCAGGGCAGGCCGTACAGGTGGCTGTAGGAGTGGGCCATGAGCTCGTTGCTCTTCTTGGTGGCCGCATACAGGCTCACGGGATGGTCCACATTGTTGTGTTCCGAGAAGGGCTGGCTGGTGTTGAGCCCGTAGACCGACGAGGAGGACGCGAAGACGAAGTGCTGCACGCCGTTGTGGCGGCAGCCTTCCAGCAGGTTGGCAAAGCCCACCAGGTTGGAATCCACATAGGCCATGGGATTGATGAGGCTGTAGCGCACACCGGCCTGGGCCGCCATGTTGATGACATGGGTGAACTTTTCGGCCGCGAACAGGGCGCTCATGGCTTCGCGTTCGGCCATGTCCTGCAGCACGAAGCGGAAACCGGGACGGCCTTCCAGCTGAGCCAGACGGTCTTTCTTGAGCTGGACGTCGTAGTAGTCGTTGAGGTTGTCCAGGCCAACCACGGTGTGGCCCTGGGCCAGCAAACGGTCACAGAGATGATAGCCGATGAAGCCCGCGGCTCCGGTAACGAGAATATGCATGCTGTCCTCCTGTTGGCGCAGACTAAGCCAGAAGCGCTTCCGGGGCAAGGGTTTGCTCTTGCCTCCGCTGCCCCGCCCGGCTATGTTCGGGAACATGAAAAATAACGAATCCACCTTTGCGTCCAGCAACGCTTCCGAAATGCGCAACAGCGCCGCCGGGACCGGCAAGAAAGCCGCCGGTGCCGCCGCTGGCAAGACCGGAGCCGCTGCCGACGCCGGCAGGGACGAGGCCATCCGTCACTGGTACAAGGGCGAGAATCGCGACACCATCATCTATCTGCTCATCGCGATCTTCTTCCTTGAGCTGATCATCGGCGGTATCGCCTTCTTTTACGGCATCATGCACGCCAAGCCGTCGCTGGCCGGGGGCCCGCCCGAAGCCCAGTTCCCCATCCTGGGCTGGGCCATCGGCGCTGTGGCCGCTCCGGTGGCGCTGCTGCTCATCGTGCATCTTTCCGGCCTCTGGGTCTCCAACACCCTGGAGCGGGAGCGCCAGCCCGGCAAGCCCGGCTCGGAACGCATGGTGCCCAAGCGGCTGCGCTATTTCTACGCCTGTGTGCAGCACGCGCCTACGGTGGTCATCCTGCTGGGCATATTGCTGCTGGCCGCGGCCCTGGTCTTCGTGGACGGCATGTTCTCGGCCGTGGTGGCCTTCGGTGCCGCACTCAAGCCCTACATCCCGTGGATCGCGGGCAGCATCGCGGCCCTGCTGGCGGCCTGTTATCTGGGGCGCCTGCTGCTCATCTACCGCCACCGCCGCATGGAGCAGGAATACGCCTACCGGCGCGAGGTGCTGGAAAAGACCGGCATCGTGCTGGTGAGCAAGGGCAGCATCCCCCTCAACCGGGGCATCGAACCCCTGCAGGCCGTGGATGGTGGCGGCTATGCCCTGCCGCCCGGCCCCTCCTACACGCCTGAGGAAGCCGCCGCCGATGCCGCGGCCCTTGAAGCCGGGGAAAAGAAGGGCGACGCGCCTGCCGAGGACATCGTGGACGTGGACCCCGAAGACCTGGGCGAAGCGCCCAAGAATACGGCCGCGCCCCGCAAGGACGACGTGACCGACGCCGATGTGGTCGTGGAGGATGGCAAGCCCAGGGCCTAAGCAACACGGCCTGAGGCACCGGCATTTTTGAGCGAAGGAGTTCCTCCTCCCTCAAAGGCGGCTGCTCTCGCTGCTGTGATCGCTTCCATCTCAACGGGGAGCGTGCGGGCGGCATCCGGTCGGCCCCGTCCCTTCCCGGCGCGTTTTATTTCAAAAAGGAGAGGCTCCTTGAGGAGCCTCTCCTTTTTTATTTTTGCTTGTCGTCCGTGTCCCGGTGCGAGGTGCGGCCTAGTAGCGGTAGTGGTCGGGCTTGTAGGGGCCTTCGACCTTCACGCCGATGTAGTCGGCCTGTTCCTGGGTCAGGGTGGTCAGCTTGACGCCCAGACGGGCCAGGTGCAGGCGGGCCACTTCTTCGTCCAGTTCCTTGGGCAGGGTGTAGACCTTCTTTTCCAAGTCGCCCTTGGCCAGCTTGATCTGGGCCAGGGTCTGGTTGGTGAAGCTGTTGGACATGACGAAGCTGGCGTGGCCGGTGGCGCAGCCCAGGTTCACCAGGCGGCCTTCGGCCAGCACGATGATGCTGCGGCCGGACTTGAGGGTCCACTTGTCCACCTGGGGCTTGATGTTCAGCTTGGTGATGCCGGGGGTGGACTCCAGGTAGTGCATGTCGATCTCGTTGTCGAAGTGACCGATGTTGCAGACGATGGCTTCGTCCTTCATGCCTTCCATGTGTTCGCCGGTGATGACGCGCAGGTTGCCGGTGCAGGTGACGTAGATGTCGCCTTCGGCCAGGGCGTCTTCCATGGTGGTGACTTCAAAGCCTTCCATGGCGGCCTGCAGGGCGCAGATGGGGTCGATCTCGGTCACCAGCACGCGGGCGCCGAAGCCGCGCATGGACTGGGCGCAGCCCTTGCCCACGTCGCCGTAGCCCACCACGACCACGACCTTGCCGGCCACCATGACGTCGGTGGCGCGCTTGATGCCGTCGGCCAGGGACTCACGGCAGCCGTAGAGGTTGTCGAACTTGGACTTGGTCACGGAGTCGTTGACGTTGATGGCCGGGAAGAGCAGCTTGCCTTCGGCTTCCAGCTGGTAGAGGCGGTGCACGCCGGTGGTGGTCTCTTCGGAGACGCCCTTCACCTTGGCGGCCACTTCATGCCAGTGGTTGGGATCTTCCTTGTAGCGCAGGGCCAGACGATCCATGATGATCTGGAATTCCTTGTTGTCGTAGGTCTTTTCCAGCAGGGAGGGATCGTTTTCCACTTCCACGCCCTTGTGGATCATCAGGGTGGCGTCGCCGCCGTCGTCCACGATCAGGTCGGGGCCCTTGCCGTCAGGCCAGGTCAGGGCCATTTCGGTGCACCACCAGTAATCTTCCAGGCTCTCGCCCTTCCAGGCGAAGACCTTGGCCATGCCCTGCTCGGCGATGGCGGCAGCGGCGTGGTCCTGGGTGGAGAAGATGTTGCACGAGGCCCAGCGGATGTCCGCGCCCAGGGCGTGCAGGGTCTTGATGAGCATGGCGGTCTGGATGGTCATGTGCAGGGAGCCGGTCACGCGCAGGCCCTTGAGGGGCTTCTGGTCACCGTACTTGCGGATGCACTCCATGAGGCCGGGCATCTCGCGCTCGGAGAGCTGCATTTCCTTCTTGCCGAAATCGGCCAGGGCCATGTCGGCCACTTTGTAGGCCAGGGAAAGGTCCAGGGCTTTGGTCATCGTTCCATTCTCCTTGAGGAAGTATGTTGGGCCGCTCCACAAAAGGGCGGTCTGCGGCATGGTCGTTGTCCCCTGTGCGGGGATGGTGCGCAGCCTTCGGTAAGGCCGCGCGGGAAATCTTGTGTGCCTTTTCCGGCCATATCCCCCCGGGACAGGTGCGCCGCTCCCCATTGGGGGGCAGGCTTTCCTGAATGGAGCACGTTTGGGGGAAGATGGGGCACGGGGGGCCTTCCCCCCGAAAATATCCCTAACAGGCGCGTGCCTGCACCAGCAGCAGAAACAGGCCGCGGCCCACGGCCTGCCGCGTACAGGACAGAACTTCGAAACCGGCCTGGCGCAGGCGTTCCTGCAGGCGCTCTTCGTCGAAGCCCAGCCAGCGGTCGCCGTAGCGGCTGCGCATGGTCTCGTCGTGGTGCTGGAGGAAATCGGCCACGAACAGGTGCCCGCCCGTGGTCAGGCTGCGGCGGATCTCGCGCAGGCCCTCGCCGGGGTCGGACAGGTGGTGCAGGACAAGGTTGATGCAGGCGAAGTCCGCTTCCTGATCACGCAGGGGCAGGTGATCCAGCTCGCCGATGCGCAGGGAGATGCGGTTCTCGTTGGCCAGATCAACGGGGTTGAAACGGCGGCGGCACATCTCCAGCATGCGGGCCGAGCCGTCCACGCCGATGAGGCTCCGGCTGGCGGGCAGCAGGCGCTCCAGCACCGCGCCGGTGCCGCAGCCCAGGTCCACGGCCACGCGGCAGCCCTCGGGCACGGCGGCCAGCACGGCGGCGGGCAGGTCGAAATCTTCCAGCACTTCGCGGTTGAGCTCGTCCCAGTCCTCGGCGATGGCGTTGAAGAACTGGCGCGTCTTGAGGGCGCGTTCCTCCAGGATCTGGGCCGCCATGGCCAGATCCTCGCGCATGGCCGTGTCCGTATGCAAAAAGGGCCCCATGGCCTGCAAAAAGTCGCTGGCCTCGCCGCAGCGCGTGGCGGCATAGAAGACCCACAGGCCGTCCCGGCGCGAGGTCAGCAGGCCCGCTTCGGTCAGGATCTTGAGGTGGCGCGAGACGCGGGACTGCCCCATGCCGAGGATGCGCACCAGCTCGTTGACCGAGAGTTCGTAATGCAGCAAGATATGCACCAGTCGCAGACGGGTCTCGTCTGAAAGTGCCTTGAAATATACCAGTGCCATGCGTGCCCCTGTACGGCGCGCCGGGCGCGCCTGCGATCTATGTATCAAATTTGCTTGATGCAAATATCAGCCTATCTGGATATAGTCAAGGAGTTCCATGTCCTCACCTTCCGATGCTGCCCCCGACCGGTCTTCCGCTGCCGGGGAGGCGACAAAAAGACGGTTGTCGCGCAAGCGGGTGACCGTCATCACGGCCACGGCCCTCTCGTTGCTGGAGGCCTGTGGTCTTGAGCCGTCTCCGGCGCGCTCGGAAAAGACGGCCGGGAAGGGGAAAAAGGCGACGCAGGGAGAACCGCCGGCCGAAAAGGCATCGGCGGATGGCCTTGAGGAACGGCAGGCGGCAGGCTCGGCGTCTTCCCGCGAGCGGAACGGCGGGCGGAAAAAGAGATCTGCGCCGGACAGGGCTCCCCGGGAAGTGGCGGACGCCGTCCCACAGGAAGATGCATCGCAGGGCGTTGCCGCCACCAAAGCCGCGCTCCCGGAAATCCTTCCGGTGATCCCGCCCGCCGACACGGCCGCGGCCACGGTACCGCCGGGACCTGCCATCCCTCCGAAAAAGACGACTGCCCGGCGTCGTCGTGCGAGCGGCACGAAGGCCGCGCCGGTGACCGATACCGGGGCAGTTCCCGCTACCGAGCCGGCTCCCGCGTTCGGGTCTGTCGCACAGGAGGCCTCACCACCGGTAGAGAAGCCTTCTGTTGGCCAGTCCGCTGTGGAGGCGGCAGCATCCGTACCGGGAGAGGATCAGCCTCACTCCGGCGCACGGCGGAGAGCCGTCTCCCGTGCCGGGCGTGCCCCCACTTCCGGTGGGCGCGGCCGCAAGAAGGCTGCTGCGACCGCTCCCGCATCTGCGGGGGAAGCCGGTCCGACCACAGCGCCGGTACCGGAACAACAGCCTGCGGAACGTCCCATGGATGCGGCGGCACTGGCTGCCGAAGCGGATCGTCTGGCGGCGGAATACGGCCTGTCGTCATCGGGCGGCGGTCTGGTGGTGCTGCCCGGGGACGATGACTGGGATGATTTTCCCGCTCCTCCGGATAGGGAAGCGTCGTCCGCCCGGACGGCGGCCCGTGGTACGGAGACGGTCCCGGCCGCTTCTTTTCCTGAGCCCGTACCGGCAGCGGCCCCCTTTGCTGCGGCGGCTCCTGTTGCCCCCGTCCCCGAAGCCACACCTGCAGAGGGCAAAAGCTCACCCAAACGTCGTCGTGGGGGCGGCACGACAGCAGCGCCGGTAGCCGGCAGCGGGAACGCTTCCGTACCGCTGGCCGGAGAGAAGGGAGGAGCGTCACCAGCCGTACCCTTTGGAGATGTGCGCATGCCGGAGGGAAGCCCTGCTCCCGTACCGGGGGCTGTTTCTTCCGCATCTGCCGGACACCGCGCAGATGGGGAGGCAAACGGGACTGTCCGGCCCGCAGCGTCCCCTGTGGCCGGGGCTCCTTGTCCTGCACCGTCTTCCGGGACAGGTATGGGGCGGCGCGAGGCCGCGTTCCGGCAGTGGGCCGCGGACATGCAGGCCCGTTTCGATGCCGGGCTGGAAGCGGAGGAAGACCGGGCGGCACGGCGCAAAGACTCGCTGGTCGTGCTGCCGCCGCCGACGGATACGGGCGGGAGGAAACGCCGGACAGCAAAGAAGGCACAGGCCGACGCAGCGGAGGCCCCGCGCCCGCGGACGTGGATCACGCGGCGGCGCAGCACCGAACCCGGGCACGAGGCCCGCTTCGAGGAGTGGCACGGCCCGGCACGGACAGGGAGCGTGCTGGAAAAGGTCTTCATCTCTCTGGGCGCGTCCCCGGAGCAGGCGAAGCTGAGCCGCTTGTGGCGCAGCTGGGATGCCGTGCTGGGGCCGGATCTGGCGCCATTGGCCCGTCCGCTGGGCCACCATGACGACAAGCTGCTCATCGGCGCCGAAGACGCCGTGCTGCTGCAGGAGCTCTATTATATGGGGCCGGAGATCGTGCGCCGGGTCAATGAGTTCCTGCAGGAGGATTTCTTCACGGCGGTGAAGGTCTCCCTGATGCTGGACCATCAGGATCTGAATGCGCCCAGCCCGGTGCTGGAGCGCTCCGCCGGGCGTCCGAAGGAAGAGGTCCCCGCGCCTTCCGGGGCCAGTCTGGGGCTCATGGATCCCGAATCGGCCGTGGCCCGCTGCTATGCCCGCTTCCTGGGCATGGAGCTGCCCGATCCCCGCAAATGACGGGCTGGAGCCGCCGGGAGGCGGGATTGACAAAGCTTTTCTTGCGATGCTAGGGTCAGCCGGTGTCGTGCTGGCCTTGCTGCTTTGTCGCTGTGGCTGCCGTCACGCTGCAGCTCAAGGGGAGGGTGCCATGCAGGATACGCTGGAAAATATCAGCCTCAAGCACGATAATGGCGAGGACATGCGCTTTCGTGGAAGCCTTTCCTCCGAGTGTTCCTGGTATGACGAGGAGCATGGCGTGCTGTGCCGCCAGAAGCTGTATGTGACGGAGAACAAGGACCAGATCTACTACATCATGCGCACCGGGGCGGAAGAACACAGCCGCCGGGCTTATCGCCTGAAGGTGCAGGACCAGACCTGCATCATCCATAACGGCAAAGCTGAAGTGCGCATGCCCATTACCCTGCTGATGCTGGCTGTGCGCGGTCTGTGCGGCATGGATGCCCGGAACGCGACCAGCCTTGCCATGGTGGAAGAAATGCTCAAGGCTGCCAACGCCTAGCCGCCGTCCGTTTTTTCCCCGAAAAGAGAGGAAAGGGATGCTTCTTCGGAAGCATCCCTTTTCGTTTTTGCGGCCTCTGTTCCTGTACCGGTCATACAAATCAAAAGAGCCACCCCTGCGGGTGGCTCTTTTGATTTTCAGCCCTCATGGCGAGCCCCGGCAAGTCCAAGAGGTTCGCCGGGCAGATGCCCATCCCCAGGGGGAGGCCGGAGCCTGTTCCTCCCGGGGCTTTGAAGGCGCAGCCTTTTCAAGAGCAGCAGTGCCCCTGCCGGAAGCGCATCATCGCGACTGCTCCCGGCGGGGCGACGTCAGGCGCTGTCGGTGGCCTCAGCGGCGGGCGCTGAAATGCTTTTCCGCGCTCTCGATGTCCTCGAAGCCGTACTGCTGCACCTGATGGAGCAGGTTCTGTTCGGCTTCGCTTTCGCCCTTGCGCAGACGTTCCATGGTGGCCCGATGATAGAGGGCGATGGTCTTGGGGGAATAGGTGCGCAGTTCCGCGCGCAGGTAGGTCTCCATGGAGACCCAGCCCGGACGGTCGTCACGGCTGCGCAGGGGGCGGCCCCTGTCGGCCAGCGAGGGGAAGCGGCTGTCGAGGTCTTCCTTCCAGGACACATGGGCGGCCACGATGTCGTCCACCTGGGCCATGGCTTCGGGGTCCAGCGGCGGCAGGCTGTCGGCCAGCTGGGCGTACTCCTCGGGGAAGGTGGATTCCATCATGCGGGCGTATTTTTCCGTGACCAGGTTACGCCCTTCCAGACGGGCGTTCAGCAGGTCTTCCAGATAGCTGCCCAGCAGTTCGTCGTCCCAGTTGTCCATCTGGCTGGAACGCATGATGCGGAAGGTCTTGGGATCCATCTGGCAGGAGGCCTTGCCGCCCACGTTCTGCACGTTGCTGAACATTTCCCATTCGGCTGTGACCACAGCATCTACAAGGGTCTTGTGTTCCATAGCGTCTCCTTGGCCGGGAAGGGCCGCGAGCACCGCGGCCGTCCGGCCATCTTCGGCAAGAAAGTTTTCCCGGCATGGCCGGGAGATATGAAAAAAGGGCGCCCTGCCGGAAGCAGAACGCCCTAGTGTCAGCACGTGGCGGAGGGGGAGGGATTTGAACCCCCGGAAGGCGTGAACCTTCAGCGGTTTTCAAGACCGCCGCAATCAACCGCTCTGCCACCCCTCCGTGCGGAGCAGACCGCGCCGCCTCCTGCGCCAACCCTGCGTGCAGGGGCCATGGCCTTGGGCGGTGCTTCGTCTGCGGGCTGTCGGGCACGGCGCAGGGCCTGCCCGTCAGAACAGCCAGAAGCATATAGCACTTTTGGGCCCGGAGCGCAAAGGGCAAGCTGCCGGAGAGCCCGGCGGACCATAAAAAAAGCGGCGCCCTCCAGAAGAGGACGCCGCCGGATCCGCTGAGCGAAATACTACTTGATGGCGTCCTTCAGGCCCTTGCCGGGGGTGAACTTGGCAACCTTGCTGGCAGGGATGGTGATTTCCTTGCCGGTGCGGGGATTGCGACCCTTGCGGGCGCAACCACCTTGAAGCTGCCGAAACCGGTGAAGGTCACGGATTCGCCGGAAGCGAGGGCTTCGCGCAGAGCAGCCACGACGGCGTCGAGGGCTTCTTCGGCCTTGGCTTTGGTGGGCAGGCCGGCCTTGGCATGGATCTTTTCAACAAGCTCAGCTTTGGTCATAGTTATACTCCAAAAAAAGAGTTTCGGGTTTCAATCTGTAGGCCAGACAGGGCATCCATACGTTATGGGCTTGGCCCGTGTCAATGGAAAATGCCCATATATCAAAGTTTTCCGGGCATCAGAGCCTTTTCGGGCATACTTTTCGCATCGCTTTCGGGCGAGGCGGCCCCGGGACGCATCAGCGGATGGTCAGGAAAGGTCCACCAGGCTGACTTCGGCGCTTTTGAGCGGGTGCCCCAGGAAAAGGCTGCCGGTGCGGATGAAGCGCAGCACGTTGTCCGTGGTCATGAAGCGGTGGGAGCCCGGAGCGTCTTCCCCGCGCAGCAGACCCAGCTCGCGCAGGCGGTTCTCCACGGCCACAGCGGCGGTCTCGGCCGAATCCACGATGCGCACGTCATCGCCTACCACATGGCGCAGGGCTTCGCGGAACAGGGGGAAGTGCGTGCAGCCCAGCACCAGGGTGTCGGGCCTGTCGGGCCGTTCCGGAGAGAACAGGTCGCCCAGATAGCGGCTGGCGATGCCCTCGACGATGGGGCCGTCCATCCAGCCTTCCTCGGCCAGGGGCACGAAAAGGGTGCAGGCCCTGCCCTGGACGCGGGCCTCGGGGCACAGGGAGGCGATGGCCTGCTGGTAGGCGCCGCCGGCGATGGTGGCTTCGGTGGCGATGACCACGATGCGCTTGTTGCGGCTGGCGGCCACGGCGGCCTCGGCACCGGGGCGCACGACCCCGAGGACGGGCAGGGGCGCGAAGTGTTCGCGCAGTTCCGGCAGGGCGGCGGAAGTGGCGGTGTTGCAGGCCACCACCAGCATCTTGACGCCTTCGTCCACCAGGCGTCCCGCAGCCTTGAGCGTGTAGCGGATGATGGTGTCGCGGCTTTTGGTGCCGTAGGGCAGGCGGGCCGTATCACCAAGGTAGAGCAGGTTCTCGCCGGGCAGGCGGCCGGAGATGGCTTTGAGCACGGTCAGGCCGCCCATGCCGGAATCAAAGATGCCGATGGGCAGGGAAGCTGAGGGATTCATGACGTTCCTTCGATGGGGGACGGCTCCGGTGGGGCCGCCCCGGGCTGGCACGTTGTGGGGACAGAAGGGCGCAAGGCGCCCCTGCCTGCCGGTAGGGCGGGACGCGGCCTCCTTTCCGGGCGTGCCCCGAGGAGGGCGACGGCATCCGGTCAGGGGCATCCATGTCCCGACTGCGGAAGGATGGCTTTTTTCAGGCGGCAGGGCAAGGGAAAACGGGCGCCGGAGGCTTACGGGACGCACTTCTCCTGTCCCGGTGCGTCATACCGGCGTGCTGGCCGGGCGGTACGGGCCGCTAGAATCCCTGCCACAGATAGCGCAGGGACGTGAAGAGCAGGATTAGGGCCAGCCCCCACTTGATGCGGCGCGCGGGCACGAAGCGCTGGCAGCGCGCCCCCAGATAGCTGCCCATGAGCCCGCCCAGGCCCAGCAGCAGGCCCAGCAGGGGATCGGCGCCGATGTCGTCCAGCGAGGAGAACAGGCCCAGGAAGCCATAACCCAGCACTCCGGCCAGCGAGGCCAGGAAGGTGCCCAGCAGCAGGGCGCCGGCGATGGCATGGACGGGCAGGCCGAAGATGCTGACCAGGAAGGGGGAAAGGATGGCGCCGCCGCCGATGCCGTAGATGCCGCCCGCCAGACCGATGCCCAGGCTGAGGGCCGCCAGGCGCGGGCAGCTGACGGAGTGCCGTGCCTCACCGAACGTGAAGACCAGGCGGGAACGATCCCAGCGCTCCACATGGATCCGGGCCATGCCGCCCCCCTTGCGGGCGGGCGCGGCGGGCCTGCGCAGGTCGCGGAACATGCGCCAGAAGATCCAGAGCAGCAGCAGACCGGCAAAGACCTTGAAGCGGCTCTCGTCCGGCAGCCAGTAGACGCGGATCAGCGAGCCCAGCACGATGCCGGGCAGGGTGCCCACGGCCACGGTCAGGGCCAGCGGCCAGAGCAGGCGCCCTTCGCGGGCATAGCGCACGATGCCGCCGGGACAGGCCAGCACGTTGAAAAGATGGTTGGTGGCGCTGACGCCGGGGCTGGTGTAGCCCAGAAAGCTCATCTGGAAAGGCAGGAGCAGGAAGGCTCCCGACAGGCCGCCCATGGACGTGACGAACGAGATGCCCATGGCCGCCAGGACGGGCACCAGGGGGTGACACTCGATACCGGAAACGGGAAAGAACATGGACCACCTCCACAGGTTGTGCGACGGGGTAAAAGCAGAGTAAACTGATATGGATATTTTTGTCACGTTTTATTTTTTTACTAACATATGGAAAATAAAGAGATAAAAATAAAATAAGCGTGATTTTTTAGGATACTTTAATCACTATTTTGTATAAAATAGTGATAAATTGGG
>OLXI01001260.1_pt1 | contig 12549 bp, 10 predicted proteins | sample 1674181 | NCBI WGS metagenome assembly OLXI01 (sample SAMEA103958148, study PRJEB25191) | human gut metagenome | reverse complement strand
AGTTGCCCTTTTTAGGTTCGTACAATTATAGAAAGCGCCTGAATAGGTGTCGGAAGCGAAGGTCAGGATGTTCCGGGGCAGAGCGATCTCCTGGAGATTGGTCTTGCGGGCGAAGTCCATCGGAAATTCGGTCGTGGCGAAGGTAGCTTCTCCCAGGTCGATGACCGCGCCGTTCGCGAGGTTGCCTGCAATCGAGGTAAGCTCCTCGGCCGGGAGGGTCGATTCGCCCAGGGTAACGACTTTCAGGTAGCCGATCGGCTCAGTCGGCAGCTCTTCCGCAACACCGGCTTCGGTCATGAAGAATGCGCCGGAGCTTTTGCAGTCGGCTTTGGCGATCTGCGTCGAGAGGCGCAGCGTGTGGCCCGGGGTGAGTGTTTTGCCTGATTTGGTTTGCAGATAAACCGAACCATCGGCGAATTTATAGACGATCGAAACCGTTGCCGTCGAAAGATCGGCGGGGTAGAGTACCATGGCGGCGAACACGTCGGTATCGCTGCTCTGCGAAGGCAGGGCGACGCCCTCTTCGCCGAACGACAGGGTTACGGACGAAGAGCCTTTGCAGTCGCCCAGCTTGCCGTCTGCGAAGGTGGTTTCGCCGGCGATGGTTTGACCGCCCGATACGCTCAAGGTGATCGAGAGCAGGTTCGAGGTAACGTCGCTCGAATAGGTGTCGAACCAGACGTAGGAGGTCGCATGCTCGAGCGTGAAGGTTCCGTTCTGCGCCTTCGCATAGCCGAAGTCACCGTTTTGGCCCAGGTTCAGTTCGTCGGCTGCCTGCTGTGTCTGCTCGGCCGGGATCAGGGCTGTTGCGGCCGCCGGGCCGGTCAGGTTGTAGAATACGTCGTACGTATCGGCTGTTGCGATGGACTCGAAGATGAAAGTCGCCTGACTGCCGCCTTCGGCGATGGCTTCGCTCCGGGTATTGCGTGCCCAGATGTAGTCGCCGGCGCTCCAGAGGAACGGAACGGCTCCGTCTTCGGCTCCGCCGAAACCGGTGCGGGTGCCCCGGCCGGAGAATCCGGTCAGTACGACCTGCGTATTTCCGTCAGGAGCAGGGGCGATAGGTTCTACGTCCGCATCTTTCGTGCATCCTGCGAATGCGAGCAGGAATGCGCACAATATGTATAAGTAGTTTTTCATCGGTAATCTCCTTTTTATCCGTTAGTTCCACTCTTCCCATTCGCTCGATCCGGCGCCTGCGCCGCCGAGGATTTCATCGGTGGCGAGTACCTGAACCTTGGCTATGACCGTTGCGGTAGCGCCTACGGCTACGACGGATACTTCACCCGAGGTTTCGGCATATACGTTCTCCTTGGCAGGGGCTGTGATGGTCAGCACATCGCCTTCGAGCCAGGCGCGCCAGCCGTCGGGTTTGGCGATGGCGAGGTTTTCAACGCCTTTTTGGGTAACGGCGAGGTTCTGCGAAGCGCCGAATTTCAGCGTCAGCGATGTGCGCTCGATGACGAAATTCACCTCCTTGGCTTTGGGCAGAACGATCTGATCGCCGTTGGTGAGCGTGAAGGTTACGTTTTCATCGTCCTGTACGACGCTTTTGAAGAAAGAGTCGCCGTCTTCTCCCTTATCGCCGTTCGCACCGTCCTTACCGACCGCTTTGATCGGCTGTCCGTCTTCGCCTTTGATGGTTTCGCCGTCGATCTCCCAATAGCCGTCCTTGTTGATGGTCGGGGTTTTACCGTTTTGGCCCGCAACCGGAATCTTGTTCTGGTTATCGTCGAGCAACCACTGGTCATCGCCGCCCAGCGTCCAGTAGTAGATGCCTTCGAATTGCGCGATGCCGATGGCCGGCGCCGCTGCGCCGTCTTTGCCGTTGTGCAACGTGATGGTCTTGCCGTCGTTGAAAGTGATCGTGCAGCTTCCGTCCGCCGCTTCGGTGTAGTTGGTGATGAATTTGTTTTCGTTCAGGGCGTCGATGATCGTCTTGAGCGAATTGACCTGTTCCTTCATCGAAGCGATCTCCTGTTTTAGGTTTTCGATCTCCTGGCGGATTTCGGTGTCGTCGTACTTGTCGTCCGAACAGCCCCAGGTCATTGCTGCGCAGCAGGCAGCGAGAACTAACAGCGTAAAGAATTTTTTCATAATTTAAGAATTTGATTTATTGGTTGAATTTTGTTTTCCATGTTCCGCAGAATAGGCAGGCTGTATCGGAACCCGTCGGTTCGGAGGAGGGGCATTGTGCTGCGCCGAAACGACGAAGGCGTCCGCCGGAGGAAACGAATGTCCGTTCCGGAGAACGCCTGAAGCGCAGCCCGGCGAAGGCCGGGTAGAGTGAGCGCATGTCACGCCCGTTGAAATGTCAGCCGTAAAATAGCCGTAAGTCATCGATACTCCTGTCGTTTAGTCCTGTTCGGAACTTACACGCGAGGGTACAGAAGAAATACATGGAAAAATAGCGCGCCGAAGACTATCTTGCACGATTTCGACCCGAAACCTGCGGCTGTAAATCCTGATTGTCAAGGCAGGTCTTCTGACTCGTTTCCTCCGCAACGCCTTCCCGGTCTTACGACCAGTGGCCAAGAGTGTGCGAAGTTGTCCGCTCGGGACAGAAACTCACAGCAACGGGTATTGTCGCAGATTCTCACTGCATTCCCTTTTCATTCTTCATCGCGTAATCGGCGATTCGGAAACCTTTGCGACGGCAAATATACAAATATTTTGCTTGTTAGGTATCTTCGATACGAAAAAAATGCAATCCTGTATTTTGGGTATTTTACAGTTATGAATCATACTTATCTGATTTGAGATTTTAAGAATAATTACTTTTTTCTCAGATGCTCTGCATCTTGAAGTAGCTTATACGCTTTCCGCTCTTTAATTGAAGCCTGTTCCAGCTGCTCAGCCCGCCGCCTTACGGCTTCCTCGTATCGTTCGACCTGGTTTCGGACGGTATCGCGTATGGCCGTGTGCTGCTCATCCCTGAATATCGTTTCCAACTCCATTAGCTCCCTTTCCTTGATCTCACCCCGCATTTTCACGTAGCGGTATTTCAGGTCGTTCGCAGCTAACTGTTGGTTGTTCCTTGCGATCTGATAGATAACCGCGATCTGCAGGAAAATACATCCCAGCATGGCGAACATCGTCAGAAATGTTTTCGAGGATTTGATGTCGAGCGTATAAGTATGTCGATGCTCCTGCACGGGCAGGGCGCCGGGCCTTTTCAATGCTTCGACGGCCTGCCCGACCTGCTCGATCAATGTATGCGTATGCTGGTTCTCGTGGTTGATTGTCCCCAGTTTGCCCGCCAATTGCGTCAGCAGCGTGTTGTATCTGTCGGTAAATTCCCGCTCCTGCTCGGTTTTTACTCCCGGCAAGGCCGTATGCCGTTGCAGGTGTTCGAGCAGTTGTGCGACCTGCCCCTGCGAGAGCTCTGCGGCCTCTATCAGCCGTTCGATCCGTTTCAGTTGGACATTATCCAAACCCGCGTTTCCTGCGCCGCCTGCTTTGGCGTTTTTGATGGCTTTGACAAGCGTTTCCTTGAGGTCTTCATACATCTCGATCGAGAGATCGATCTTATTTTCGTTGTTCATGGTTTTCCGGTTTTAAGGTTATATTTTCATTTTGGCTCTTCTTTTCTGTTCTTCGAGTCTGCGTCGGTGTTCCATCGCAGCTATTGCCATCGCTTCGGCCGCGGCATCGAGCAGTGCCGTGATTCGTGCTATATGCTCTTCGGGACTTTCTCCCGGCTTGCGCTGCAACTGCTCGGCGGACACTCCGACGGGCGAACCGGCCGGCGGCAGCGGAATCCCGCCTGCCTTTCCGAGGTTTACCGATGGTGGTTCTTCGCGCGCACTGCCGCCGCCTCTGCCCGTGTTGCCGAATAACCCGGCAAATGCCGAACGGTAATTGCCTGCCGCCGCCGAGAGGTTCCCGAAGAGCGTTGCCCGGTGTTGGGTTTGTTGCTGCACGTGGGTAAAATGTTGGTCGAGTTTCGTAAAGCTGAAAGCCCGGTCGATCTTCGATCCGGAGAATTCGAAACCGTTTTTCGAGAACAAAACCCCTTGTTTGCGGTCGGTATTTCCGCAATACTTGTAACGGATGCCGATGCCTTGTTCCTTTAATTTACCTTCCAACTCGTTCCAGTTCTTGCATTTGGGTAGACAGCCTTTGATCGCATCGTGGATTTCGTATTTGGTCTTGTCGGGTTCGCGCAATTGCTCCCGCCGTACGTCGTCCTTTCCCGGTGCGAGATACAATCCGTACTTCTCGGTCAGCTCCCGGCAGACCTTGGCGTTTCGAATCTTGATGTTCTTGTCCGAAATGGTCTGCCCGTTGTTCCCGACCCGGTTGTAGACCAGATGGCAGTGCGGATGGGGCTGGTCGAGATGGCGCACCAATAGATACTGCGTATCGGTGATGCCCATCTTCTGCATGTACTCCTTTGCGATCTGCGTCATCAGGGCGTCGGTCATCCGCGGGGCGTCTTTGGGTGAAAAAGAGAGGGAGATATGCCCGACGGTGTTTTTCAGCCGCGGGTTCAATAGAGTTTGGTCTTTAAAGTCCTGCACCATGTCCTTCACTTCCGGAGGCATAATGCCTTCGGCTTCCAATATCCGGGATTCTTCTTTCATCACGTAGCCTACCGTCCCCGAAAAAGACGATCCCGATATTACCTTACCGACCATCGCATATCTGCTTCAGGAGTTTTTCGATGGCCGTGACGATCGCCGCATGCCGTACCCTGACAGCCGCCAGACCTTTGGCATTGGCCAGCCGGGTCAGCTGGTTCAGGTTCCGGGCGACGCCTTTCAGTTGGGCCATGAAATCCAGTTGTTCGCGGGTGATCCGTGCTCTTACCGTTCCTCGGTCGATCAGCTGGCGCAGGACTTCGGCTGGCGGTTGTCCTGCTTCGCGGCAGAGGGCCGAAAAGCGGAGTTTCCGTTCGGGGCTGAGCCGTGTGCTGACGACGTATTTGCGGATGTGACCGATGCCGACTTTCGGGCGCCCGCCTTGTTTGCCATATGTTTTTTTCGGTGTTTCCATGATAAGTGGTTTGTAAGCATCTTTTGTTCAGACCAGCGGGATTTTACGCCGGCCAGCGGGTAAGGCGGAGTTTTCGTCTACGAAAACACAACCTTGCTCTTCCTTTGCTGGTAAGATAAAGACGCGGCGCCACACCCTTTTTATGGTTGAGGAGAGTAAATACCGGATTCCGAACCGCAGAACAATGCCGGGCGTGAAAAGCGGGAATGAGGAGTGTGCTCCGGAGCGTTCCGACGGGCGCCGAAGATCGGGCGGTCGGACAGGTCGGGAGGTGCGGATGCCGTAAAAGACCATTTGTGCGGCGGCGGTTCTGACGCGGGCGGGAGAAGCCCGGAGAGAAAGTGGGCGTATAGAAACATGATGCGAAATTTAAGGTTCGGCGGCAAATATAAACCGCCGTCGGGGAAGCGTTGCAAAACGTGATGCTTATGCGTTATCTTGTTGTCTATTACCGTTATTGCGGCAGGAGGCCGGACTGCAATCGGGTTGAATTTATGTCCTTACGCGTTTTGAGAATAAATACAGAAATATTTATTCATCGGATTATTTCCGGCGATAAGCAGTCGTTTACCGTGCTTATATACTAACGAACGAATAAACCCGGATCAGCATTAGGGATAAGGCGCGGACAAAAGGCGACCGCCGCAGACAAAACATACCCCGATTCGGGTAACAGGTGAAAACATCTTTTTTGGGGGTATATCTTGCAACTGCAAGCAGCCGGTGTAGCGGTAAAAATGCGTGTGTTGCGGACTGGAGCGGACTGGAGCGGTCACGCTAACCGTTTCCCGTAAGACGGCATTATCTTGCGGCCATGTCAGAAAAATGAAGATAGAGGGAAAGATACCGGCTGCCGGAATTCGTATCAGGGATGAAGCCAACAGACGCCAGCGACAGCCGTGAGAGAATGAGTGCGAAACATTCCGCAGGCAGCGGACGTCGGGTTCCTGCAACCCCTACTGAAAAAGACGCAATGAAAATCGGGCGCGGGAGAATCCCGCGTGACATATGTTTAACTTTAATTTTTTGTCGTATGGCAGTATTATGTATCGATGAGCAGGTGTGGACTTCGCTCGTCGGAAAGTTGAAAGCCTTGAGCGAGCAGGCGCGGCGTGTACAGACGCAGTTCGACCCGAAGACCTCCGACGGCTGAATGGACAGCCAAGAGGTGTGCCGGCTGCTGAACATTACCAAACGCACGCTGCAAAGCTACCGCGATAAGGGCGTAATAGCCTTTTCATCCGTCGGAGGAAAATTCTACTATCGACAAAAAGACATCGACGAATATTTGCGAGTGCGGACTAAAAGAAAGGGGATGAAATAATGGCATTGGATTATCTGACGGCGGACACCCAAGAGGTGAAAGAAGCCTTGGCATGTATCGCCAACGTGGAACGGGCATTGCTGGCCGCGGAACGGAATTACCGTCCGGTGATCTGCGGGGAACGCTATATGACGGGCGACGAGGTATGCGAATACCTGCATATTTCGCCCCGGACACTGCAAACGATGCGGGATATGCGAAGAATACCCTTTACATCCGTCGGGGAACGGTTGATTATATATCCCGAAAGCGGAATGCATGAGGTATTGAAAGAGAACTTAAGATCGGCCGAAAATCTTTTGTAACGGGATTCCGGCAAGCGTAACAAAGGCGGCGGTATTTCTTATACTGCCGCCTTTTCTTTTCCCTTATTTGCAGAACTGGAATATTTTCCGTTGTCTGCCATACAACTATTTAACGCAGCCCCTGCGAAAATAGGGGGATGCCGGGAAATGAATGTATAAAGTACCCCCGGCCAATAACCGGGGACTTTCCGACGTTTTAGAGTTTTTTATCGCTGTAAAATAAGATAAACAAACATCTTTTTTACGATATGCAGACCGTAATGCGGATTATTGTGCCATGTTGAATTTACCCGCAATCTTATCTGTCAGCGCATCCATATCCCGCCCGATCTTGTCATTGGTGATCTTGGCATAAATCTGAGTCGTGGTGATATGTTTATGTCCCAACATCTTGCTGACCGTTTCCAACGGTACGCCCTGCGTCAACGTAACCGTCGTGGCGAAGGTATGGCGGCCCGTGTGCGTCGTAGGGTTGAACGACAGCCCTGCGTGCCTTGCCACATGCCGTAACGACATATTCATCGAATTATCGTCCTTGACCGGAAACACCTTATTGTCCGGCAACTGCAAGCGGCTGTACTGCTCGACGAGTTGTTTGGCAACGGGCAGCAGTTTCACCCGAAACTGTGTCCCCGTCTTGGTGCGTTTGTCAATGATCCACATATCGCCCCGCTCGTCCGTGTGTATATCTTCGCGGGAGAGTTTCTTTACGTCGGCATAGCATAGCCCCGTGAAACAGCAGAACACGAAGATATCCCGGACAATGGACGTTTTGTAATTGGGCAGGCAGACATTCATCACGGCTTGCAGTTCCGATTCGGACAGAAAACGGCGGTCGCGCGGTACGTTACCGAGATACGGAAGCCGGAAAACGGGTCGGTAGTAATCCAACCGTTCTTGAAGGCCGTGTAGGTCATCAGTTTCAGTTTCTTGACCGGCGTGTGGATACTGCCCGGAAGCATTCTCCGCACCGTTGAAAGGTAAACGACGTATCTTTCGATAAATTCCCGCTTCAACTCTTTGAACGGAATATCCTCGATCTTATATTCGTAACGCAGGAAGGCCGCAAGATAATTGCGGGCTTTGCGATAACAAATGAGTGTACCTATCGCACGGTCTTTACCTGCACGCTTTTCCTCAAAATCTTTCAGATAGGCGTCGAAAGTTTCGATCAGCAGCTGGTAGCCGTCACCGAAACCCAGCCACGCATTTTTGACCTTTTCGGCCGTGACATATGAATCCCGGTCGCAGATACGCTGGTATTGTTTGCCGATGTTGGTTTTGATATTTTCCAGCTTTTCGTTGATGCGCTGGGCCGCGACGCTCTTGCCGGAGGCTTTATTGGCTTTCGTATCCCAGAGTGCCGGGGATACGGACATCTTGCAACTGAATTGCGAGATCGTACCGTTGATCGTGATACGCCCCATGATGGGGGCTTTGCCGTTCTGCACGGATTGTCGTTTCAGATAGAACAAGACTTTGAAAGTGCTTCTTGCCATAACTCTAATAACTTTACTGTTAATACGTTGAATAGAGTTATTTGTTGTTGGTAAATCCAGCGCAACAAACTGAAAAACAGCACTAAATTAAAAGCTGTTCGGAAATAGATGCGGTAACGATTTGGTAACGCAACTATTTCCGAACTTTGCTTTTTCAAGGGGTGAAACCCGATTACTACCTTGGCCGCAATATTGTTAAACAGCTATAAATGTACTATTTACATTATATTACGTCTATCCCGTTTTTTCAAAGGGGATTCCTCGATGGTATCCTCTTTTCGTTTTCAACCGTTCCGCAGATCAGCGGCGGCGGGGAAGGGCCTGCGGATGTGCGAGTCGGTTGGCTGCTGCGACCGCAGCCTTATATGCCGAAGGTGTCTGCTGGGGCGTTACGGCGGGTATCTCTGCGGGCAGGGTCACCGTGTAGCAGGCCGGGACGCCGGGAACGCCGTCGGCATCGTAGGCCATGTAGATCACTTCGAAGGTTTCGTTTGCCATCGAAACGTCCCAGAACGTGACGTCGTAGTAATAGAATCCGTCGGCGCTCACTTCCAGATCCATGCTGCTTTTCCAGCCGGAGTAGTAGCCGTCGTAGTCTTCGCCGTAGGCATTGGCGAGCGACGAGAAATACTGGCGCCAGTAGGATGTCTCCTTTTTGGCGAAATCGCCCTTGTAGTAGCCGTCCTCGTAGCGGAATGCGCGGGCGCCGGCGGTCGGTTCGAAACGGTATACCGTTGCGAAGCAGTTTTCGGGGGCGCCTTCGAGTTCGGAGGAGTTGACCACCACGTGCTGGATGCGCAGCGCGGCCTCGCTCTGCCCCTGATCGCCCGACGACGAACGTGCCGGAGTCTTGAGTTTAGCCCAGTTGAGCTTGCCGAAATTGCCGTCGGCATCGACGCCGACTACGGCGAGGATGTACTCGGTGGAGTATCCCCAAGACGATTCGGTCAGCGTGTTGTTGGAGATGGGTTTTTGGGCACTCAGATACCCGATCATGTCCTCTTCGGTGTTAGGCTCGAAATCGGGATCGTCCGGGTCGTCGTCGAAATAGCTGCCGTATACGCACGTGGCGTAATAGGCGACGGTCTTGTCGTTGGGGGTAAACGTAGCCGTGATGCGGCAGTAATAGCTGGTGCGTTCTTCGTAGTTGACTTCGAACGTCACCCACGGACCGGAGAGATATTCCGGTTCGTCGGTCGTTACCGGGCATTCGCACCACTCCGAGTCGAGCGTCTTTTCGCCGTCGCCCAGCGCTTTGATGCGGAAAGTGTAGGCTGTCGATGCTTTCAGGTCGGTGAAAGCTGCCGAGAGCGCATCGGTGTTGGTTTCGGGAACGATCACCGTGATTGCGCCGTGGGTATTCTTATGCAGCAGGGTATAGGTGTACGATACGGCTCCTTCGACCGCTTCCCATGAGATTGCAAAGGAGTCGGAGGTGATGTCCGATGCAACCGGGGCCGGCGGCATCACGGCTTCCGGTTCCGGAACGGTCGGATCATCGTCGGAGCAGGAAATCCCCCCCCCCTGCCAAAATGAAAAGCAGCAGATACGGTAATAATTTTTTCATAACGTGTGGGATAAAAGAGTTGAAGATTTTTGATGAATAAAAAAAAATTGCGAAACGAATTTACTGGTTTTCTCCGAAAATTCCAATACCCGTTCGCCCTCCGCGGAAGTCGTCCGAAAACGGATTGTAACTGTAATATTCGGTTTGTTTTATAATTTTTTTCTTTTCCTGCGGATGGAATTTGCAGGGTTTTTTCGAACCGGGGCCTGAAAATTACGATTCGTAATTTTAATTTTTTTTCGGATTTTTTTCGACCGGGTGCGCAAATGAAAGCGGGACTTGCGCACTGCCGTTATCGGTCTGCCGGGGCGGAATTATCCGCAGACTTCATCCGTCAGCCGTGCGCAGATACTCCTGTTTGCGGGCCGTTTTTTCGGACGGCTGTTAAATATTGTCTCCTCTGTTTTTCCGATCGATTGCTTTTTGCCGTGAAAATACTTATCTTTGAACGGGTTTACCGATTCTGCAAGCTGTTTCTATCCGTATATGATCATATAATATTGTCGGCAGAGACTTGGTGTTGCGCCGTCATGTATCCGACCCTACTTTTGTTTAACTTAAATAAATTGCTATGAGATTTTTTACGATGCGGAGACTGGTCGCCTGCATGGGCGCACTGCTCCTTGTTTCCCCCCCCCTGCTGACGGGTTGCGACGACTATGACGACTCGGAACTGTGGCAGAATGTGAACGATCTGAAGAGCCGGATCGAGGCTCTCGAAACCAAGATCGGCCAAATGAACACCGAGATTGCGGCCCTCCAGAAAATCGTGGATGATGCGGTGACCGTCGTCAAGGTCGAAAAGAGCGCCGATGGTTATGTCATCTATTTTTCGGACAACACGACGGCCGAGATCAAGAACGGCACTGCCGGAGCCGACGCACCCGTTATCGGCGTCAAGCAGGATACGGACGAGGTCTACTATTGGACGATCACGACCGACGGCAAAACCGAGTGGCTGATGGCCGGCGGCGCGAAACTGCGCGTGACGGGCGAAAGCGCCAAACCCGTGATGTCGGTCGATGACGAGGGCTACTGGACGATCAGCTACGACGGCGGCAAGACCTCCGAGCGGATTCTCGATGCCGCGGGCGATCCCGTTTCCGCCGTGACCGAGGGCAGCAGCATCGGTTCGCTGTTCAAGAGCGTCAATTACGACGACAACAACGTCTATTTCGAACTGAGCGACGGTTCGATCGTGACGGTGCCCGTACGCAGCAACTTCTACATGTTGATCCGCAAGGCCCCCGAAGTCGCGACTTTCGTTTTCGGTGAGACCAAGGTCTGGGACGTCGAGTCCGCCGGGGTGACGAAAACCCTTGTTTCGAAGCCCGACGAGTGGAAGGTGACCTATGCCGACGGCAAGCTGACGGTCACGGCCCCGACCGAAGCGCATAAGGAGTGCGCCGATCTGCGGGGTACGGTGGGCATCACCTACTTCAGCGCCAACGGTCAGGCCGACGCCGTGATGATGGACGTGGTGGCCGACGCCGACTACAGAGGCGAGACCGTGGGTGAAGATTTCACGGTCAATATCACGGAGATCACCGACAAGAATATCAAGGCGACGATAACCCCGAAAGACGACACTGCCTATTGGTATATGGGATATACCACGCAGGAGAATATCGACAACGGCGGGCTGGACAAGCTGATCAACGACCCGTTGAACGGTTATCTTTCTATGCTGGGTTATTATGCCGCTTATAATTTTCTCGACATGTATGCTTTCAAAGGCGCCAAGACGGACTTCTCCTTCCCCGGTGTGCTGAAGGGCGGTACGGAATTTTGCGCCGTGCTGTTCGGATTTACACCCGATGCCTCTGCCTCATACCCGGTTCCCGTTACTTTGAACACCGAAGTGATGACCGTTCCCTTCAAGACACAGGAACCGGTCGTAATCAATACCGTTTACCGCATCGACGTCTCCGACGTGTCGTGGTACGGCGCCAAGTACGTCTGCGTTCCGTCGGACGATCTGGGTTACCTCCACGGTTTCGTCCGCAAGTCGGAATTCGACACTTGTGACGATGACGCCGCATTCATGAAGTCGCGCATCGATATCTACAAGAGGGCCTACAGGGATGAACTGGAGAGCGGCGCGCTGACATGGGCCGATCTGACTTTCACCGAAACGCAGACCGTCGTGGCTCCGGCCTATATCGAAGAGGCAGGCGCTACGCGCATGGGACTGGTCGATGATACGGAGTACTATGTCTATGCCTTCTCCTGCACCGACGGCAATGCCACCTCGCCGTTGTCGAAGGCCGCCTTCAAGACCGGAAAATTCACCCCTTCCGAGGAGTGTACGTTCGAAATCACCACCACGGTCGAGCGTCAGGATGTGACGGTGAACGTCGTGCCGTCGAACAGGAACGTCACTTATTATTTCAGTGTCACCAGAGCCGCGCAGCAGGAGCAGTTCGACGCCGACCTGCAGTTTGCCGTGGACGACCTGATCTGGACCAAGATATGGGCCGAGTCGCAGCAGATCACGCTTTCCAGCCTGCTTTCGAAGGGTGAGGACAGCAACAAGTGGACCGACCTCTGGGCCGCGACGGCCTATATCGTTTGCGCCTACGGCGTTTCGGAGGACGGGGCGATCACGACGCGTCCGACCCTCGCCCGCTTCGTGACGAAGGGTACGATTGATCAGACGAGCGTGAAAAACGCCGCTGCGAGCGCCATGGGCGGCAAGGTTTTCCGCCGTTAGCCGTTCCGGACGTACTGAAAACGGAAACGCCGCAGGAGATTTCCTGCGGCGTTCTTCGTTTCTGCGGATTCCGGCGCGTCAATAGCCGAAAATCTCCTCCTGCGATACGGTCTGAATGGGACCGAGGGTTTTCAGGTAGTTGA
>OLXI01001254.1_pt1 | contig 12569 bp, 8 predicted proteins | sample 1674181 | NCBI WGS metagenome assembly OLXI01 (sample SAMEA103958148, study PRJEB25191) | human gut metagenome | reverse complement strand
TGGTCATCAACATATAGCTCCAGTTCTTCATCATGTAGCGCTGGTAAGCCAACTGTACAGACAAGGTGAAGTAATCATCCGGCCAACGGAGGCGCTTACCCCAACCGAGGCTTACACCCACCATCTGGATATACTTGTCTGGATCGTAATAATTCTCGTAGTTGTTATAGTAACTAGAACCATAACCATACATATAACTGTAATAGTTGTTCATGTAAGCACTATTGTAATAGTTGCTTGACACGTCGGTACTCTTACTGTAGTATGCACCTACGCTGAACTGGATAGGGCGCTTGCCGCCAAACCAGTTGGTAGAGTAGCTTACGTTATAGCTCTGGTAGTAGGTACCATTGGTCTGTGCACCGATACTCAGCACCTCACCATCACCGATAGGCATGATACCACGATGCTCCTTGTTCTTGTTGAAGAGGTTTGCCATAGAGAAGTTGTTGAGCTTCAAGCCCACACGTCCGATGACACCCGTCTGACCCCAACCGAGCGAGAACTCAATCTGGTCGTTACTCTTCTGCTCCAGGTTCCAGTTTACATCAACCGTACCATCTTCAGGATTAGGCTTTACATCCGGGCTAACCTTCTCTGGATCAAAGTGTCCCATAGAAGCAAGTTCACGAGCCGAACGCATCAGAGCATCCTTAGAGAAAAGGTCGCCTGGCTTGGTACGAAGTTCACGGCGCACTACGTTTTCGTAAAGACGGGTATTACCATTGATACGTACATGGCTCAGATAAGCTTGAGGTCCCTCTGTTACGCGCATCTCCAAATCGATAGAATCTCCATCAATATTGATTTCAGTCGGTTCGATACGAGAGAACACATAACCATTATTATAGTAGAGGTTAGAAACAGCGTCATCATCTTCATTCAGGCGCTTACCCAATATCTTCTGGTTATATACATCGCCCTTCTTCATGCCGAGCAATGCTTCGAGATAAGCTGAAGAGTAAACGGTATTACCTGCCCAGGAGATGTTACGGATATAGTATTTCTTACCTTCATCTACCTTGATGTAGATATTAACGTGCTTCTCATCGAAGTTGCTCACACTATCTTCCAGAATCTGAGCATCACGAAAACCATACTCATTATATTTGTCGATGAGTTTCTGCTTATCTTCCTTCCAACGCTCAGGAGTAAACTTCTTCGACTTGAAGAAAGTAGCGAACTTACCAGCCTCATGCGTCTTGGCAAAAGCACCCTTCGAGAAGAGTCCACCCTTAATCTTGCGGTCAGAAAGCTGTTCGTTTCCATCGATTGTTATCTGATGTACCTTGATTTTTTCTTTCTTGTCAACAACAACATCCAGGATTACCTGTCCCTTGTTGGCAATATCATCGCGCTGGTTAATCTGGATATCAGCGTTCTTGAAACCCTTATCATCGAAATACTTCTTGGCGAGAATCTTGGCACGGTCGAGCATATTCGGAGTTACCTGAGTGCCCTTTACCATACCCAACTTCTGCTCCATATCTTCACGCTCGCTCTTCTTCAAACCAACATAGTTGATATTAGATATACGTGGACGAACCGCAAGATAGATATGGAGATAAAGCTTCTCACCTACAATAGAGTCGGCAGCGATAGTCACCTTCGAGAAGAGTCCATGTTTCCAGTAGCGCTTTACGGCATTGGTAATCTCGTCGCCAGGCACAGTAATCTCATCACCCACACTGAGGCCTGAGATACCTGTGAGAACATAGTCTTCGTAGCCCTCAACACCCGAAACATTGATACCACCAATCTTAAGGGTACGAGGTGTACCAGCATACGAGATGTCAGGGTTTACGATTTTATCTTGTGCCTGAATCTGCATGCATGCCATTACGCCGAACAGCAGGATGAAAATCTTTTTAAATCTATTCATTTATACCTTATTATATATAATATGATTTTTCTATGCTCGTATGAGGTTTTCCTATTTCTCCTCCTCTTCCACCTGTGCCTCGGTTTTTCCAAATCGACGTTGGCGGTTCTGATAACTTGCTATTGCCTTATGCAGATCTTCTTCATTGAAGTCTGGCCAGAAGGTATCACAGAAATACAACTCTGAATAAGCTATCTGCCAAAGAAGATAGTTGCTGATACGGAGTTCACCTCCTGTACGTATCAGAAGTTCAGGATCTGGCATGAAACTGGTCTCAAGATGCTTCTCGAAGTTCTCCTCTGTCAGTTTATCCTCTATCTGCTCATTGGTTGAACCAGACTCGAGCGCTTCTTTTACCATTTTCTTAGTAGCATTCAGGATTTCCCAACGTGAAGAATAGCTCAATGCCACTACCATAGTCATCGAATCGTTCTTCGCAGTATGGTCCATGGTCTCCTGAAGCTTGTCCTGCACCTGTTGTGGCAGGCGTTTCAAATCGCCTATCACACGGAAGCGGACATTATTCTTCATGAAGATTTCATCTTCGAGCGAAGTCAGTACCAGTCCCATCAAGGCAGCAACCTCATCGGCCGGACGGTTCCAATTCTCTGTAGAGAAAGTATAGAGGGTGAGATATTTTACCCCCAACCTGGTACACTCCGATGTAATTCGGCGCACGGTTTCTACTCCAGCCTGATGGCCGTAGCTACGCTCCTTGCCCCGTTCTGTTGCCCAGCGACCATTGCCATCCATAATGATAGCAATGTGCTCAGGAATCCTGTTCATATCTAAGTTGTCCATCATTCTTCTTTATTACAAGTTTTACATTTTGCACTGAAACTATAGGTCACCGAAACGGCTATGGTAGAATAGCAGTCGGTATTCTTGAAAATGCCACTGCTCATTACCCGGTAAGGGTCTTTCACACCATCCAGTTCATCGCTGAGCGAGAAATGGAAAGTCCAGGCCAGTCCCAAGTTCAACCTTTCGTTTACTTTATATTTTGCGCCGATGCCTAAAGGCACGTTGGCTGTAAATACATTTTTTTCGTTACCTTTTACATAGGTTGCTCCCAGACCACCCAGTATATAAGGAACCAGGCGCTGGGCTCCGCGATAGTCTCTGCCTGTTCCGTAGGGCCAGAAGTTGTACTCAAACACCAGATTCATATCCACCAGCGTATGATTGAAGGAATAGGGGTTCTCCGCATAATCAGGATAGAAAGTATCCACTTTTGCCGAAGAACCTTTTATTTTTCCAAAGCCCACGCTCAGTTTCAAGTCCTTGTAGGGGTCGAAATTGTATCTTCCCACCAGGAAACCGGCAGGTTGCATGTCGCTAAGCACATTTCCGTTAAAGTCGCCTTCATAGGTCATTACTCCCACACCGGCGCCTATCTCCATGCGATATTGCGGATCGTCCTGTGCACGAACCGCCATACAGCCCAGAGTTAAGAAGGCAAGCAGGATGATTAATCTTCCTTGCTCCAGCCATCTATATTGAAACGTCCTCTCCATACGTATCCGTTTCTGATAATCCAATAGTAATGTTGCTTGTCACGACAGAAAGCGAAACGACCTTCAGTAGCAAACTTAGCAGGCAGAACAACCATCTTATCCTGCTTCCAAGTCAATCCGGCATTCTGGCTCTTATACCATTTGCCGTTACTGCCTAAAGCAACGAAGCCTGTATCGGCAGCACAGGTAATTACCTGATCCAGCCAAGGCATCTTTCCACTTTTATTGTTTTCGATTTCCAGATAGTTCCACTGTCCGTCTTCATTTGCATAGTCAACCGTGCGCAACCATGTGGTAGCAACCGTATCTTTCAAAGCCTTGTCGCGAGTACCCAGCAGCATTACGTTCTCTACATCCTTAGCAGAGAGTACGCCAGCCACATTCATTGAGATATTCTGTGTTGGCAAATAGGCTGCATCTTTATCAAGTCTCTCTGCCTTCCAGCTGGCACCCTTATCTTCTGAAACAGAGATACCTGCAGCAGTATAAGCATAGAGATTCTTGCTGCTTGCACCAATGAGCTGCTTGACATCTGCATTTTCAGAAACCAATGCCCATGTTTCTGCATCGGCAGAAGCATAGACCTTGCCGCCATCTGAGATATAGAGTTTGCCATCCAGCGCTACTGCACTCTGATAAGCGTCACTACTTAAGCCTACGTTCATCGTAATAGATGACCAGGCGCTGCCATCATTGATGGCTGACTTCAGCACCTTAGTACCCTCGGCAGTCTTGCCGAATACATAGATGTAATCACCACAAGCTACAGCCTTCAGATCAGAGAACTCAGCCAACTGACTGTTGTTCTGAGCCAGCTCATGCCACTTAAACTCATAAGGCAACTCCTTATGTACGTTTACGGTAACCTTATACTCGGCATAGGCAGAGTAGTCGCTGCTGTAAACTCTAATAAAGCGAGGCTTTGAGAAGTTAATGGAATCAGAGCTTGAATAGTATGCTGCGACAGAATCAGGCTTGTTGATATCCATCAGGAGAATAGGGCTGCTATTCTTGCTGCTGATAGTAGCCAATATGGCAGTATCCCTCACCCCACAAGGCAAGGAATCTACATTATAAATCAAGCGTTGTGCCTGATCTATGTAAAATTTATAGTCAGAGCCCGTCACATTAGCCTTGAGCAAGGTATCTTTACCTGCCTTCGTTTTGGTATATCTGTCAAGACTACCCAACGAAAAAGCCGTGATGGCTGTATCATGTGTATATTCTACTGTTGTTTCATCGCTGCTCAAGCAAGAAGAGAGCGAGAGCGTAGCTGTAATCAGCGCTATGAAAGCAAAAAACTTCCTTTTCATTCTATCCTATTTTATTTTTAGCTGCAAATTTACTGAGAATTCTTTAAAAACTCGACCTTTTCTCCTTATTATTATGCAAATTATTCATTTTTAGGCGCATTTTTTAAGTTTTTTAGTGATTTCGAGGCGTAAAAACGAAGAAATCCCGCTTCTTTTGCAAGAAACGGGATTCCATATTTAGTATAAATTCGAAGTATCGAATTAGAGCTGTGGACCAGCAGCAACGAGAGCCTTACCAGCCTCGTTTGTCTCATACTTCTTGAAGTTCTTGATGAAACGAGCAGCCAAATCCTTAGCCTTCTCCTCCCACTGAGAAGCCTCAGCGTATGTATCGCGTGGATCCAAGATCTCAGTAGCTACACCTGGCAACTCTGTTGGAACCTTGAAGTCGAACATAGGAATCTGCTTTGTAGGAGCCTTGTCGATGTCACCGTTCAGGATAGCGTCAATGATACCACGTGTATCGCGGATAGAGATACGCTTGCCAGTACCGTTCCAACCTGTATTAACGAGGTAAGCCTTAGCGTTGTTCTTGTTCATCTTCTTAACCAACTCCTGAGCGTACTTTGTTGGGTGCAACTCCAAGAATGCCTGGCCGAAGCAAGCAGAGAATGTTGGAGTAGGCTCTGTGATACCGCGCTCTGTACCTGCCAACTTAGCTGTGAAGCCAGAGAGGAAGTAGTACTGAGTCTGCTCTGGAGTCAGGATAGATACTGGAGGCAATACACCGAATGCATCAGCTGAGAGGAAGATAACCTGCTTAGCAGCTGGAGCAGAAGAACCTGGCTGGATGTTGTTGATGTGGAAGATTGGGTAAGAAACACGAGTGTTCTCTGTTACGCTCTTATCAGCGAAGTCAATCTTACCATCAGCAGCTACAGTTACGTTCTCCAAGAGAGCGTTGCGCTTGATAGCGTTGTAGATATCTGGCTCAGACTCCTTGTCAAGGTTGATAACCTTAGCGTAGCAACCACCTTCGAAGTTGAATACACCATTGTCATCCCATCCGTGCTCATCGTCACCGATCAACTTACGCTTAGGGTCTGTAGACAATGTAGTCTTACCTGTACCAGAAAGACCGAAGAAGATAGCTGTATTCTCACCGTTCATATCGCAGTTAGCAGAGCAGTGCATAGAAGCCATACCCTTCAATGGCAAGAAGTAGTTCATCATAGAGAACATACCCTTCTTCATCTCACCACCATACCATGTATTGATGATAACCTGCTCCTTAGATGTTACGTTGAAAGCAACGCAAGTCTCAGAGTTTAAACCGAGCTCCTTGTAGTTCTCAACCTTAGCCTTAGAAGCGTTGTAAACAACGAAGTCTGGCTCGAATGCCTCGAACTCCTCAGCTGTAGGACGGATGAACATGTTTGTTACGAAGTGAGCCTGCCAAGCAACCTCAACGATGAAACGAACAGCCATACGAGTATCCTTGTTAGCACCGCAGAAACCATCTACAACATAGAGGTTCTTGTTGCAGAGCTCCTTAACAGCGAGGTCCTTCACTGTACCCCAAACCTCCTCAGACATTGGGTGGTTATCATTCTTATATTCATCAGTAGTCCACCATACAGTGTCCTTTGAGTTCTCATCCATTACGATGTACTTATCCTTAGGTGAACGACCTGTGTAGATACCAGTCATAACGTTAACTGCACCTAATTCTGTCTGCTGACCCTTCTCATAACCTTCGAGACCAGCCTTTGTCTCCTCCTCGAACAACTTCTCGTAAGAAGGATTGTGAGCGATTACTGTAGCACCAGTAATACCATACTTTGTCAAATCTAACTTTGCCATTTTACTTTAAATGTATTTAAGTTGTGAAATATTTGTTCGTTTCCTAAATCGCCGCAAAGTTACGAAAAATATGTTTTATGGCAAAGATTCTCATGCATAAAAAATGTATTTTAAATTCTTTTTAGGTTAAAGAAGTTAAAAATGGAAGATTTCATCTGATATTTGCCACGTTGACTTTGCAAAAAATCTCTGCTTGGAGAATTTGAAGCTGAGATTTACACCTCTTTTTATATATAAGAGAATATTTGAAGGAAAAATAAGATAGAAACATGTTCTTTCATTCCCCAGAGAGAAAATAATTGCCCAAACATTTTGCCGTTTCCGAGATTTATTATATCTTTGCAGAAAAACTACAACTATATGAAGATAAATAATCTGAGCGAGCACAATTGCATCATCAACCGCTATCTGGCTGAGATGCGTGACTGCGATTATCAAAAGAACCGACTGCTCTTCCGCAACAACATTATGAGAATCGGTGAGTATGAAGCCTTTGAAATATCAAAGACTCTTAATTACGAAAAGACTGAAGTGACTACACCACTCGGTGTGGCCCAGGTCAATCTTCCTACCGAAAAGATTGTCATCGGTACGATCTTCCGTGCCGGACTTCCTTTCCACGAAGGTTTTCTCAATATTTTCGACCACTCTGGCAATGCCTTTGTGAGTGCTTATCGCGAGTATACCAACAAGGAGCATACTGAGGTGGGCGTACATATCGAATACCTCGCCACACCTGATCTTACAGATAAGGTGCTCATCATTGCCGACCCTATGCTTGCCACAGGTATCAGCATGGAGATGGGTATGAAGGCTTTCCTCACCAAGGGCAATCCTAAACATATCCACATTGCCTGTGTTCTCGCTGCACCTGAGGGCATTGAGCACATCAAGAAGACCTTCCCAGAGGACAAGACTACTATCTGGTGTGCCTCTATTGATGAGGGCTTGAACGAGCATAAGTATATCGTGCCAGGCTTCGGCGATGCCGGCGACTTGTGCTATGGCAGCAAGCTCTAAGCCGCAGGCTTTATAAATTCGTACGCTTTATAAAAAAGTATAGCAACTCTACTCCGAAATACTCTTCACTCTTCACCTTTCGGCCCGAAACCCCTGTGTTTATCGGCATTCCGAGGGGTGAAGAGTTGTTTTTATCTCTTCACCTACTCTTCACCACTCTTCACCAACAGACATTAAAAAAACTGAACTTTCGCATGCGGTTCAAGTACGGGCTGAAGACCCAAAAGCTCCTAGCCCAGGGCGTGTGGGGCAAAACTTACGAAAGTTCAATTAAAAAGAGGTACAAGACCGCTGCAACAGAAGGTGAAGAGTGGTGAAGAGTGGGTGAAGAGTACCCGAACACTCTTCACCCCTCGGAATGCCGATAAACACAGGGGGTTCGGAGCATTTGGTGAAGAGTGAAGAGTTTTTCGTCTATCGCATAAAAAAGAAAATCAGACGCCTAAAAGGATATCAGATAAACCCAGTTCCGAGAACTGTTAAAGACAAACAGCCGACTAGCGGATAAGGTGCTAGTCGGCTGTCCGGCTTCTGCCAGTTGGCTGTCCTACTCAAACAGCCAACTTATCTCCGAAAGATAAAACCTTTAATAATGAAACGAGCTGCCCCCCAGGAACTCTCGCAGAAGCGAAGTAGGCGGCAGATTATTATAAGGTATACCCTTGAAGTATTTCAGGAACTTAAGCAACCGGTAAGCCTCAGCATATTCCTCGCAATTCTCCGGAACCTGCTGCAGCAGCGGCTCTGCCTGCGTCTTGATTACAGCCAGCTCATAAAGCATCGCCGTATTGAGCATCGCATCGGCATTCTCCTGGAATGGGAATATCCACTTGTTCTCACCCGCCCTTACCGAAGGCCAGCGATGAATGGTTTCCTGGGCAGAGACACCCCGATACTTGTAATCGCGGATGATGCGGCGGAGCAAACGGTTGTCTGTCGTCGGGATATAATTGTGATTATCCAGAAGAATCGTGGTCAGCGCCGAAGCATATACTCTGAATATCTGCTCCTGTGGGATGTGGGCCGTCAGCTCTGGGTTCAATGCATGAATGCCCTCTACCACCAGTACATTGTTATCGTTCATCTTCAGCTTGTTGCCGCTCTTTTTACTCTTTCCGCTCTGGAAATCATACTTCGGCAATTCTACCTCCTCACCACGGAAGAGGGCATTGAACTGCTCGTTGATCAGATCGAGATCCAGGGCATAGATGCTCTCATAATCATATTCGCCCGAAGCATCCTTCGGCGTTTTCTCCCTATCTACGAAATAATCATCGAGCGAAATCTGGAGCGGTTTCAATCCGTTTACGGCAAGCTGTATGCTCAGGCGTTTGCACGAAGTGGTCTTGCCCGAAGAAGAAGGACCTGCCAGCAGCACCAGTTTCACGCCCTTGCGGCTGGCAATCTCCTCAGCAATCTTGGCAATCTTCTTCTCCTGCAGCGCCTCGCTGATATTGATGATGTCGGTAGAATGATTGGCATCTATCGCCTGGTTAAAATCGCCTACAGTCCTGATGCCCAGGATACTCTGCCAGCGATGATGCTCCTTGAATATCTCAAACATCTTGTCCTGTCGGGTCATTTCGCCCAGCACATCCGGGTTCTTGAGCGAAGGAATGCGCAGGAGCATGCCATCATAATATTTCTCCAGCCCGAAGAGATAGAGCTGCGAGGTATTGGTGAGCAGCGTGCCGTAGTAATAATCTACATAATCACCTATTTTATAATAGGTAGTATAGATAGAGCCCGACGTCTTGAGCAGTTTCACCTTCTCAACATCCCCTTTCTCCTGGAACAGCGCAACTGCCTCTTCGGTAGGCACGGTGAAGCGGCGTATCGGCATCCTGGCATCGATAATCTCCTGCATGCGACGGCGGATGATGTTCACATCTTCATCTACAACAGGTCTGCCCAGGCGGATATCTACGTAGAAACCATTCGATACGGGGATATCAATCACCACATCTGTAGCAGGATAAATGTCCTGTACCGCCTTGCAGAGAACAAAGAAGAGGGTACGGGTATATGCACGCGAACCGGATGAAGAAGTCATATCAAGGAATTCCACATCTTTAGAATTATAAACACGATAATGCATGCCTTCAACCTTGTTATTTACCCTTGCAGACACCGGTCCGTGGGTCATTTTAAGGTCAAATGCAGAAAAAATATCAAAAAGTGTGCTTCCGATTTCTACTTTCTGAGATTTTTTATTATTTTTGCAACGGATTTGAATTACTTGTTTCATTTGTATTAAAACTATGTTACAAAATTAAACTAATCTACCCGCTCTCGAAGCCCCCAAAGGTGCTTTTTGAGCATCGGCTTACTCTTTTTAGAAGAGAGACGCCTACAGAGTGTAAAGTTACGAAGAAATTCGGAAACCAGATGTATTTGACAACATTAATTAAGTTATTATATGTCGATTTGGATATTTTTTAAGCTTATTGGAGCACTCGCCCTACTGATGTTCGGTATGAAGACCATGAGCGACAGTTTGCAGAAGATGGCAGGACCACAGCTCCGCCATGTGTTAGGAACAATGACCACCAACCGTTTGACGGGCATCCTCACGGGTACGCTCATCACCGCAGCGGTGCAGTCTTCTACAGCCACAACAGTGATGACCGTATCATTCGTTAATGCCGGTCTCCTTACCCTAGCCCAGGCTATCTCCGTTATCATGGGCGCCAACATAGGAACCACGCTCACCGCATGGATCATGAGTGCCGGTTTCTCGTTTAACATCACAGATTTTGTATGGCCGGCGTTCTTCATCGCCATCATCCTGATTTACAGCAAGAAGCGCAAGATTATCGGCGACTTCATCTTCGGTATATCCTTTATGTTTCTCGGTTTGGGAACTTTACGCCAAACCGGTATCGACATGGATCTGGCTCATAATCAGCCGGTTCTTGAATTCTTTGCAAGTTTCGACCCTCACAGTTTCCTGACCACCATCACCTTTCTGATTATCGGTAGTATACTCACTATGTGCGTGCAGAGTTCGGCAGCCGTCATGGCGATTACGATGATACTCTGCTCTACCGGCGTATTGCCTATCTATCAGGGTATTGCGCTTGTGATGGGTGAGAATATCGGAACAACCGTAACCTCCAATGTGGCAGCGCTCACCGCCAACACCCAGGCCCGGAGAGCGGCGATGGCGCACATGGTGTTCAACATCTTCGGTGTGCTTTGGATACTCTGCGTATTCCACCCGTTCATCCATCTGGTTTGCGGCTGGGTAGGTTTCGACGATGCCATGGAGAAGACTGATCCTCATTTCGTAGCCAATGCAACCAAGCTATCCTTTGTGCTTGCCGCCTTCCATACCACCTTCAACCTCGCCAATACCTTTATCCTGGTATGGTTCATTCCACAGATAGAGAAGCTGGTATGCAAGATTATCCGTCCTAAGAAGAATACCGATGAGGACGACTTCCGCCTGCGCTTTATCCAGAGCGGTATCATGAAGACACCGGAAATCTCAGTCTTGGAGGCACAGAAGGAAATCCATTGTTTTGCAGAGCGCATCCAGCGCATGTTCGGCATGGTGAAGACGCTTCTTGGCGAGACCAATGAAGAAAAGTTTGTAAAACTCTATAGTCGCATCGAAAAATACGAAGGTATCTCTGACAACATGGAGATAGAGATTGCCAAGTATCTTGACCAGGTGAGCGATTCTCATCTTTCTGACGAGACCAAGGCAAAGATTCGTGCCATGCTCCGTGAGATTTCTGAAATCGAGAGTATCGGTGACAGCTGCTTCAACATCGCACGCACGCTGAACCGCCGTTTCAAGGGCAAGGAAGACTTCATCACTTCACAGTATGAGCACATGCACCAGATGATGGAACTTACCGACAATGCCCTTACCCAAATGAACATCACACTCGTAGGTCATAAGGGAGACAACGATGCCAACCTCTCTTTCAACATCGAGAACGAAATCAACAACTATCGCAATCAGTTGAAGAGCCAGAACATCAACGATGTGAACAACCATCTCTATACCTACGCCATCGGTACCATGTATATGGATATCATCCAGGAATGCGAGAAACTCGGCGACTATGTAGTAAACGTAGTAGAGGCCCGCATGGGTGTAAGACAGCATGAAGCATAACACCTCAATTTTTTTTTATATAATCGGGTAGGAGGTAAATGCCTCTTATGAGTAACATTTACCTCCTACCCGATTGGTGAAAGAACCGTACAGTTTATCCTTCAAGAACATTCCACTTGATGCCTCCATTCTGTCCTGCCACATAGTTGCAGAGAGGAATGCCGGGATGATTCAGGTTGGAAAGATAAAGAGGCTCATCAGCCACAAACTGGTGGCAGGTAAACGTATCCCCGGCAGCCAGTTTGCTGTTCAGCGATTCCATCACCTTGAAATTGTCATTTCCCAAATACTTGATGGTAAGAATACGGCCGGGCTGCCAGGTCAGTCTAACCAGATCATTTACGACAAGAGCATCAGCAATCAGCTTGCTCTTGATAAAGAATCGGCTGGAAGCAACAGCATCCTTACTCTCTACGAACGCATTCCAGCTGGGATATCCCACCATGCGGGAGAGCAATTCCAGATTGAACCTGCTCGGCTTGCAGGAACATGCTACATATCCCCACAGACGCTTCAGCGTGCTCACCGAAACCGTTTCCTGGGTATAACCCTCTATCTGTCGGGAAAGGAAATCAAAATCCCTTGGTGAAACGATCTTTCGTCCCACCAGCGTTTCGACCTCATTCTTGAGTCTATCAAAATCTTCTTTTTTATAATCTTCCATCATTATATATTCATCTATTTGCTTTTTACAGATTGCAAAGATAAGCAATATTTGCCGTTTTTCCCACAAAAAATGTACCTTTTATTGCAATAAGCTGAAATTAAACCGTTTTGAACCAATCTACTTTCGTTCTTTTTATGTATTTTTGCAGCCAGAAAGTAAAGATTGATTGTAAGCGGCTCCGCATTTATACCTTGCCCTTTATCGTAAAAGTTCTTACCTTTGCACCATAATTTTAAAA
>OLXI01001252.1_pt1 | contig 12582 bp, 10 predicted proteins | sample 1674181 | NCBI WGS metagenome assembly OLXI01 (sample SAMEA103958148, study PRJEB25191) | human gut metagenome | reverse complement strand
TATGATTTAGATGGTAACTTAATAGAGGTAAGAACGCCACTGTAATGTGATATGGTTTGGTATTTCTAATAGATTACCACAAAGACAATTAAAATAATTGGGAGTATTGAAGCTGTGTTAATGATTGTAACGCAGCTTTTTTTTAACTTATTTTTTAAAATAGACATATATATTATGCTAACCCGTGAATATATGTCATACTATCACCTTTTCGTGATGAAAGTGAATATGAAAGTATTTCATTGTTCCATAAATCCATAAAAAGTGTTAGTTCATAATAACTTCCCTTTAAATGAAATGCGGTCATATCACTTACAACACACTGTAAATTTTTCATTTTAGGCACTGTATTAGCAAGAGGAATTCCTTGTGCTTTCTTATAATCTGTCATGTATTTATGTGCACAGGATTCACTAAGACCATAAATCTCCATAGCCTCCTTATATGTAATCTCGTGTAAATACATACGTCGTCCTATATCCATTCTTTCTTCTAAACTGTGCTTCATGTGACACCTCCATGATTCCATTATTGTATAAGTGACTACCTTATAAAAATGGTACTCTTATATATAAATAATGTCTACAATAATTGGGTTGGTGTCTACTTTTAGATTACCACTTCATTTCTGCTCCTTTTGGACTTCCTCCTGCCTCCCCTCCACCTCAAAGTCCAATCCGCCGCTATTTCTCACTCCACCACGCAAAAAAAGGCGGATTGCTTTGCAATCCGCCAGTCTCAATCAACCAGTCTAAACCTCCATCAGCCAATTCCACCAAGTAAAGCACCTGCAATAAGTGCAACAAGTGAAAGTGGGACAAGGACATATTTGCCAAGTGGTACAAACCACTTTCCAATAGGCTTATCTGCACCTGCATTAACAGCATCAACAGCAAACTTCTTTCCTGCAACCCAGAAGAACATAATTGCTGCAAGCATTGCGCCGAGTGGGCAGATATAGATAGATACTGCGTCCATCCAGCCTGATACAATACCCTGTATTACAAGTGACACAACACAGCCAGCCACTGCAATAATTCCAACAGATGCAACACGGTTAAGCTTAAGCTTCTCCTGAATAGTTGCAACCGGAGCTTCATACAGATTAACAAGTGAGCTCATGCCGGCAAACAGAACACATACATAGAATACAATTCCTACAATCTTGCCACCCGGCATACCATTAAATACATTTACAAGATAGATAAACATAAGTCCGGGACCACCTGAAGATAACTCGGCACCGCCTGCTGCCATACCTGGAATAATAACAAATGCAGCTAATAAAGCAGCAATAGTATCAAATACAGCAACATTTCTTGCTGAAGTAACAACATTTTCCTTATCACTAAGATATGAACCATAGATAACAGTTCCGTTACCTGCGATAGACAGTGAGAAGAACGCCTGACCAAATGCATATATCCAGAGCTTTATATCAAGAAGTCCCTTAGGATTAAGAGTAAAAATGTATTTATAACCTGCACTTGAACCAGGAAGCGTGAAGATATATATTCCAAGTCCTACAAACATGATGAAAAGCAAAGGCATCATGACCTTGTTTGCTTTCTCAATTCCGCCTGCAATACCAAGTGCCATAATAACAGCAGTTACAACTATCGCGATTATAAGCCACATATTATTGCCAAATGAGCTTGCTGTACTTCCAAACATACCACCAATAGCTGACATATCATTGCCCATTGCTGAAAGCTTTCCGGAAAATGCAAGATAAGTATATTTGAATATCCAGCCAACAACTACAGTATAGCCCATTGCCATAGCCAGTGAGCCAAGCACAGGAATAAAACCAATTGCCTCACCTGCTTTTCTCTTTCCTGTACGCATCTGCATACAGTCGCCAAATGCTTTAATAGGTCCGCCCTTAGTCGCACGGCCAAGTGCCATCTCCTCTATAACACCTGTTGAAGCTATAAGTATTACAAATATTACATAAGGTATTAAAAATGTCATACCACCCCATGCAGATACCATATATGGAAAACGCCATATATTTCCCATTCCTACTGCCGAACCGATACAGGCAAGAATAAAACCTGTACGGCTCTTAAAGCCATCTCTTTCCAATTCAATTCCGTTATTTCCCATAACTTTAGTTCCTTTCTTTCTCATATTGTGAATAGCCACATTTACTATACATTTTCCTGCAAAGATATCTTATACACAAAAAAGCAAAGAAACCATTACCCCTTCCGGGTCATGGCTCCTTTGCCTTTGATGTCTGTATAATATACCATTGTGTTATTCCTGTAAAATACATGTTGGTTATCTAACCATAACCAAAAATAATAGTTAAATTACATAATCCACATCTGCGCCAGATACATCACAACTGGCATCGTAATAATTGAAAACAGCGTTGACAGGCAGACCATACATACAGCCCGCTCATAATCCTGCCCGAATTTCTGTGCAAATATTGCCGTACTCGTTCCAACTGGTGTTGCCGCAGCAATCAGTGTAATCATTCCAATCTGACCATGTCCCACCGGTATAATATAAAGTACAAGCAGTGTAAGCAACGGAATTATTATAAGCCTGACAAACGATGCCAGATACAGGGATGGATTAAGAAGTAAGTCACAGATTCTGACACATGACAGATAATATCCCAGTACTATCATGGCTGCAGGTGTATTAAGTGCTGCAACTCCAGCCATCGTGCTGTTTATTACACCTGGCAGTTTAATTCCCGTAATAAAAAGAAACAGTCCTATAACAAGTGATATTGTCACAGGATTGACAAATACCTTTTTTATATTTATCATATCCTTGCGGCGGGTTATTATCACAATACCGTATGTCCACTGCAACAGATTAAGAATACTGGCTCTTTCAGAAGATGCTGCGCGTGCTGTCAGTGAAAGTCTTGGAGATGCCGGCGAAATAAGGCTCTGTCTCCGCTCAAGTGCAGTTCTTGTCAGCAATGTACTTAAAGATTTTATCCATGAGCAGCCTCATGTCAGCTTTTCAATATCTTCTGAACCAAAAGGGTGTGACCTGCTGATTGACTCTGTCTCATCAGCTTATGATATTCCAGACAATGCACATCTTCTTATGACAGAAGAAATCTGCCTTGCTGTTTCATCATCACATCCACTTGCCCATACCGGACACATATCAGTAGAACAGATGATGGACGAGAAATTCATTGACCTTGCAGATACTCCATCTTACGCCGGAGTGTTCAATTCAATATTCTGTAAATGTAAGAAAACTCCTCAGATAGCCTACTCATGCAATGATTACATATTACAGGGCAAGCTCATAAGTCTCGGTCTTGGAGTATCATTTGTTGCCTCTGTAACATGGACAAGCAGCAGCCTTCCTGAAAACATAAGCCTGCTGCATATAGATGACTGTCCACATTTCAGAAGCATTTATTATCAGCCGCTTGGCTCATTCTGCTCAGAAAATCAGCGAATCTTCGAGCACCAGCTTGAAGAATATTTCAAGAAATTGAATAAATAATGCACCTGTGTATTTTAATGCACTTCTAATGGTGTGTCTTCACCGGCTGCAAACTGCACAACACTCTTAACTGAAGACTCAACCATGTCAGACACAGCCTGATCTGTGAAAAATGCAATGTGAGGTGTGACAATAGTATTCTGGAAAGACTTAAGTATGATGTAATCGTGATTAACAACAAGGTCATCATACTTACGGTCTGTACGGATAAAATCATCTTCACCCTCGCAGCAGTCAGTTCCAACTGAACCAATCTTGCCACTCTCAACAGCCTCAATCAGATTCTTTGTATCAACAAGTGCACCTCTAGCCGCATTTATAAGGATAACGCCATCCTTCATCTTTGCAATTGAATCATTATTAATCATATGATATGTCTCATCACTTAAAAAAGTATGAAGCGAGATAATATCTGACTTAGCGTACAATTCATCAAGCGTTACATATTCAACATTTTCAAGGTCTTTTGCAGGGTATGGGTCATACGCAATAATCTTACATCCAAATCCTGAAAGATTCTTAATTACTGCCTTTCCAATTCTTCCTGTTCCGATAATACCTACTGTCATATTCTGCATTTCTCGTCCACATATAGGACCAAGTGAATAATCCGCTGTGTGCGAACGCATCATTACATACAAAGCCTTGCGGATACACATAAGCATAAGCATTACTGTATAATTGGCAACTGAATATGGCGAATATCCGCTGTGTGCAACACGGATTCCAAGGCGCTTTGCTGCCTCAAGGTCAACACTGTTATATCCGATTGTCCTGAAACCGATATACTTAACACCTTCTGCTGCAAGCTTTTCAAGAACAGGTGCTGACAAGTCACACATGCCATCGCACACCGACATAGCCTCACAGCCTTTGACACTTTCTATATCATCTGCTGTAAATCCGCTTCTATTGATCTGTAATTCCACCTTGTATACATTTGCAAATGTATCAAAATACTGTTTTTCATCTGGACGAACGCTGAATGCTGCTATCTTCATAATGTTTCACTCCTCCTACTTAATCCACTCGTATGTAAGTTTTCCAAGAATCTCGATTCCCTTAACAATCTGTTCATCAGAAGGTGTCGAATAGTTAAGTCTGAATCCATTAGATTTCTGGTTCTCATCTGCTAAGAACGCTGCTCCCGGAACTGAAAGAACGCCTCTGTTAATGGCCTCCCTTACAAATGGTGCAGAATCCATTCCATCTGGCAGGAATGCCATTACAAAAAGTCCACCCTCAGGGTGACCGAAGGTTACTGAAGGATGGAATTCCTTCTTCATGCACTCCATCATGAGATTACATTTATGCTCATACACCTTTCTTGAATCCTCGAGATGCTTGTCAAAATCATAGTTATTAATATATTCATTACAAATGTACTGGAAAAGTACAGTTGAATGTACATCTGTGCACTGCTTTGCAACTGTAAGCGGTCCTGTGAGCGACTTGTTGAACACAAGAAAGCCAAGACGGAATGCAGGTGCCATTACCTTTGAGAAGCTTCCTGCATATATAACCCTGCCCTCTGTATCCATTGATTTGATAGTTGGCACATTTTCACCTGCAAATCTTAATTCACCATAAGGATTGTCCTCTAATATTGCGATATCATATTTGCAGCAAAGCTCATACACTTTTTTTCTCTTCTCAAGAGAAGTTGTGATTCCTGTAGGATTCTGAAAAGATGGAATTGTGTATAAAAGCTTTGCATCAGGATTAGCCTTTAAAGCCTCCTCAAGCGCATTTATATTCATTCCGTCCTGCTCCATTGTAATTCCTACAAGCTTTGCACCGTAAGAACGAAATGTATTAAGGCAGCCTACAAATGCAGGCTCTTCAGTAAGCACAACGTCTCCTTCATTAACAAGTGCCTTAGTTGTAAGGTCCGCACACTGCTGTCCGCCTGACACTATGAAAAGCTCATTATTCTCGAAATCAAAGCCTTCCTTCTTCTCAAGATATTTCTTCATGGTATCACGCAGAGGTGTATAACCTTCACTCAGTCCATACTGTAATAAAGAGACAGGATTCTCGCTGAGTCCCTTTGCTGCTATCTCTTCTATCTCCTTGCATGGGAATGTCTCTGCTGACGGATTGCCACCACCAAAAGATATAATATCCTTGCTTGCTCCTAACTTAAAAAGTTCTCGTATCATCGAACCATGTACACCTGATAAACGATTAGAAATCTCGTATTCCATATATATATTTCCTCCTTCAAATACTTGCTAATGCAAAAAAGAGCCAGAATCCCCTAAAGATTTCCGGCTCCTTTGCCCTTGATAATGGTATCATAACCCCATTTGTCATTCCTGTAAAATAAATGTTGGTTATTAAATCATAAATCGTAGTAATAGTTATTCTTTTCAAATATTATAAAATTATCAGATAACTTTTCACTTATCCCAGCTTCCCTCTTTTCTTAAGATATACGAATGCGGCAGCGCATATCACAACCGATAACACTGAACCTGCGTCGCCCAAGTCGCCAATATTTCACTTTCCACGTCGCCAATAATTAAATATGGCGACTTGAGGGCAGCGTGCAGCTATTTTTACACCAAATCCATAAAATGAGCTAAAAAAAAGACTCATATCCATTTCCTCAGCCGCCTTCATCTGTGTCATTTTTCTTTTTTCACGTAAATCTCTTATATTATTTCCAATCACATATGAATCAAATTTAGTTCTGCTCACTTCTGCCACCTCCCTCAATTAACATCCATACTCCTCTGCATGTAATATTTTTCTCTTACTCATAATAAATTATCTCCTTTACGATTTCGTATTGGAGAGCTCCGGCGCCTTCACTCTCGTGACGTGCTCTCTCAAGCACATGTTTATTGTATATTGTCATGGATGAATTGCCGACCGTGTTTACGCGACAATTTTGTCGTGTTAACACGACATTTGCATCTGCTTCTAATATACTTAAATATTTATTACAGATAGGACTTCCGTTCGAAGCCAAAAAAAAGAATCCATGCCTTTCCCGCATGAATTCATTTTATCGTTCCTTACGCATCCTTATATTCTATTTTTAATGGTGTATGGAATCAATATTTTCGGCTGTACAGAACTCTCATCATACACAATTATCTTCTTTTGAATAGCATTTAAATCTGTGAAATACGCTAAATACAGACTGAACAATTCCCAATATGTTTGATCCCAAATCAAAGCCTTTTCTTCACGCGTTTTTATAATACGTGGAAAAACATAATTTGTAGAAATCATTTTTTATTTGTGCTTTTTATTTCCGCTACCAGTTCTTCATACTTACGTTCGTCAATGATATATTTCCGTTTAATCAATATATAAGCAGCTCCTATAGAAATTACCGGAACAGCTACAATTCCAAGACGCAATATAAATCTTTGTCCGGCATCTGCTGTCTGAATAAATTTATCTGCCTGTACAATTACATTTTCCGAAGTAAGTTCTCCTGTACCAGCTTTTATTTCTAATCCGGATATTTTCTGACTGATTGCATAAATATTGCTTATAATCAGTATTAACGCAACAACCGCCTGATCAACTGCACTTGCCAGCTTTGTTGCAAAAGATCTTACTGCTGAGATAATACTGTCATGTCGTTCATGAAATCGGACTTCATCATACTCTATGGTATTATTTAACATGACAATCATCGTCATATTAAATGCTCCCTGCGAAAAGAAGATCAGAAAACCGATGATATTCAGTAAAACAACACTCTTTGGTAAAATGTAGCCTACACTCATAAAAAGCATATACCCAATGACTGTAATGATGGTAGCTGCAGTTATAATCTGATTTCGTGTGAATTTTGAGGAAAGCCACGCAAAAGATGCCTCTGATATCAGCGTTCCTAATCCATACATAATTGTAAACCAAAATACAAGACTGCCACCTACAGAATATCCAAATTCAAAATAAAAGAAATTCATTCCAATCATAATCAGAAGACCATTTCCGATTTGGAATAATAAACATGCAATTCCAATCACTATCAACTGATCATTTCTCAGGAATATATGAAACATATCTTTTAATGACAGTGTTCTCTTCTTTTCCGGTCGTTTTCTCTCTTTTACTCCAAACACTGTAAGTAGCTGGAAACCAATAAAACAAAAAGCAATCACAATCGCAGCCGTCCGATATGCCATAATCGCATTTCCAGCTACCATATCAGGGAGCAGACCTGCAACAGAAAACTGTCCGATACAGATAAAAATTCCCTGTACGGTTACCAGCCAGTTCCGTTCTCCAGGATCTGATGTAAGACTCGGCAGCATTCCCCAATAGGCAATATCATTCATTGTGTAAGTCATTCCCCATAAAAGATATCCCACTCCAAAAAATGCAACAAATCCCCATCCTTCCGGCCTTACTGTAAACAAGCAGATAATTATCAGGCTGTTTAAAATTACTCCTATAAAAATCCAAGGTTTAAATTTTCCGGCTTTCAAATGCGAATTTTCAATAATAATTCCCATCATTGGATCATTAATGGCATCCCACAGCAGACACACTACCATAATTGCTGATATTACTGCATATTGGGCAACTGTCAGTTTCATCGTATATTGAATATATGTAAGAAGAAACATAGAGATAAGTGCATACGCCATATCTCTTCCGGTTGCTCCTATACAATAGCTCCATTTTGTGCGTTTATCCAATTTATTGTTTTCCATATACGACTCCCCCTCTCTCTATTTCTTCAGCAGTCTTTTAAAAGCCTGCAGATATTTTTTATTTGCATTGTAAACTAACATATCGATTAACTTCGGAGTTGCAATTCCACCACTGGTTGCAATCAGTCCTTCCAGATTTCCTTCTTCGACTCCCATTTTTACCATTTTAAAGGCCGGGTCCCGCTCTGATTTTCCCCGAAGTATAATCTTAAGTCCGATATGTACGACTCCACGAACAAATTTTCCAAACATGGAGACATTTACCACATCCTGATAGGAATCGTAAACCGTATACTCTCCACGCTTTTTTTCTTTGTCATGTTTTGGTTCACCGCCTAATAGCTGATAAAATTGTTCTGCACTGATTTCCATTCCATGTGGCTGCTCTCTAAAATAATCCGGAAACAGTTCTCTTTCATTTCTAAAATAACTATTTCCTACTACTTCCATATTCGCCTTTAATTGCAAATCATGTACCGATGCTCCGATACAGATCTGATATTTGCCGCTTAACATGGAAAAGGCTTTTTTCTCTACATCATAGACGGAAAAACTTCTTTCATCCAGCTCTAATATAACTTCTTTTTCTTCTCCCGGATGCAGATATATTTTTTGAAATCCCTTTAGCTCTATATGGCTTCTGATAACATCTGATTCAATCGGGCAGATATATAACTGTGCTATTTCTGCTCCACTCACTTTTCCGATATTTTTAATTTTAAAACGAATTTGTATCTTTCCACCACTATATACTTCCGGTACATTCAATTCCGAATAGGAAAAAGAAGTATAGGAAAGTCCATAACCAAACGGATATTTTACCGGAACATGGAATGTCTCATAGTAACGATAACCTACAAAAATGCTTTCCCTGTATTCTACATCATCATTCGGAGGTGCAAAATATCTCCATGCCGGGGTATCTTTTTCTGAAAACGGAATTGTCTCTGCCAATTTACCGGATGGATTCACCTCTCCACTGATTAAGTCAGCAACAGATTCCCCTACAGCCTGTCCTCCGAGGTACATGTGAAGAATTGCTCCTACATTCTTTTCAAAACTAAAATCCATAGGCGCACCACCGAAACTAATTGCTGCAATATGATCTTTTCCGACAGTTTCTGCAATTTCAGCCAACAGCTCTTCCTGATTTTGAGGAATTTTAAGATTTTTCCTGTCGTATCCTTCTCCTTCGTAAGATTCTGTAAGACCGATAAAATATAGAATCACACAATCCTTTTTTCTATATTCCTGTTTCAGTTTTTCTATCGTATCCTGTAGTTGCTTTTCTCCTAATTCCTCCGTTTCATTCTGATATCCCTGTATATAAGTTACCTGATATCCTTTTTCACGTATTGCTTCAATCGCATTTGTCATCTTCATCGGCTGGATATGACTGCTCCCACCTCCCTGAAACCGCATCTGCCTGGCAAGCTCTCCAATAATGATTACCTTCTTCTCTTTTTCAATTGGCAAAACACTATTATTTTTCAAAAGTACTGCACTTTCATTTTCCAGTTTACGTGCCACCTGATTCTGTTCTTCCATATCTACCTCATAATTTTCTTCTATATTTTTATGAAGTGATACAAAATTCTGCAGAACATTCTTAGTCCAGTTATCCAGTTCCTGATCTGTAATCCGGCCATCCTTATACGCTTCTTTTAACACATCTGTGTGGAAGCCTTTCGGATCTGGCATTTCCAGTGTCAGACCATTTTTCATACAGCTTACAATATCATTTGCTGCTCCCCAATCCGACACCACACCACCTTGATATTTCCATTCTTTTCTCAGAACATCTGTCAGTAAGTATTTATTTCTTGCTCCAAATTCGCCATTAATCCTGTTGTATGAAGCCATTACAGAAGTCGGTTTTGCTTTTTTCACAACTTCTTCAAAAGCCGACAGATATATTTCCCTAAGAGTTCTTTCATCAATCTGGCTATTGGATGTCATTCGTCTTGTTTCTTGTGAATTAACAGCATAATGCTTTAAACTCGTACCTATTCCAAGGCTCTGTACACCTTCGATATATCCCGTTGCCAGCTTTCCTGTCAAATACGGATCTTCACTGAAATATTCAAAATTTCTTCCGCATAAAGGAGAACGCTTGATATTGATTCCGCAGCCTAGCACAATGGATATCTGCTCTTTTTTTGCTTCTTTCGCAATCGCTTCACCCATCTTTTTAACAATAGCAGGATTCCAACTGCAGGCTATTGCACTTGCAGTTGGAAAACAGGTTGCTGGCTTACTGGTTTCAATATCCCCAATCTTTTCCTGCTCCAGTTTTCGAATCCCATGTGGTCCGTCTGTCATCATAATAGAGGGGATTTTTCCATTACAGTCATAAGTATGCCAATCACCAACACCGCCTAAAAGCCGGATTTTTTCATCTATTGTTAACTGTTCACATATTTTATCAATGTTCATCTCTTTTCCTCTCTTTTAATCTCTTAATTGCATTTTATCTATTTCCGGCATATAATTATATCGATTTATCGTGTTTTATGTCAATTTATCGTGTTTTTGACAGGAGGAATCACCTATGTATAAAATGAAGTCAGACATCAATTTTTCACTCACACATGAAATGTTGGAAAATGCAGAAAATGAACGGATACATACATCTTATGCACAGGAAAAAGCAATTCTCGAATGTGTTTCAAACGGAGATATTCACGCATTGGAGAATACCTATTATTCACTCCCAACAACTGTTTACGGAAAGATGACCTCTTCCAATTCCAAATTAAAATTACTTTTTTATGCAAGTATTGCTAATACAACTTTAGTTACCAGATATGCCATCGAAGGAGGACTTAATGAGGAAACTGCTTTTTCCTTAAGTGATGTATATATACGAAAAATGGAACAATGTACCGATGTTGACGCTTTAATGAAATTAAATGAACAGATGGCTATTGAATTTACGCTTCGTGTTGCTGAGGCAAAAAAGACGCCAAAAAATTACTATTCACCAGCTATTTCTCGCGTCATTGATTATATCTATCATGGAAAAAATAAAACTTTAACCTTAAATCAACTGGCATCTTTAGTTAATTTAACACCTAAATATCTGTCTGCCCTGTTCCATAAAGAAACCGGACAGACGCTTACTGTTTTTATCCATAAAGTTCTTATCGAAAAGGCAAAGAATTTGCTGGCACATTCCGACTATAGTCTGGGTGAAATCAGTAATTACTTGAATTTTTCATCTCAAAGTTATTTTATTTCTATTTTTAAGAGATACACTGGTATAACTCCCGGACAATATCGTAAAATGCATCGCCAGATTAGTTGGTAAAATAGAAAATAAAATAAGAATATCGATGATTAAACGTTACTATCGCCAGAACTTTTCTCATCTTGGAGATAAAAGAAAGCTACCAGTTTTTCCATAACTGTTCTTTTCAAGACTCTTCTGGACACTTTCTGTTAATACAGCTGCAAAGACTTCCGGATCATTTCTATCCAATCCCTGCTTTATTTTTTCATTGCTTACCTCTGTAGAGCTTTGTTGCAATGTCTGAAATACATTGGATGGTTCAACTTGTACACTTACTGTATAAACTCCATCCTCTTCTTTCACATCCTGTACTTTGTATTTTGCCAGTTTCTTTACTTCTGTCAGTTTTTCCGTATAATCAGCAATTCCTTTATCCGTAATGTTATCGGAATCATCAAATTGCTGTTGGATGCTCTCATTAAAATCCTCTTCGATTTCTTTCTTGGCATCTTTTTCTGAGATTTCTAACAGATTCGCATAGTCTTTATAATCTCCATGATAGTATGCATCAAGAGAACTTTGGACGTAGGATTTGGCATCGAAGTCGAGCTTTTTATTTTAGAGACCCAGATGGCATTATTCTTGAAATGATGCAAACGCTTTGATGAAAAATCATAAGTACAGGAAAATGGAAACTTCAAGTTTGCAAAATTGACCAAAAATACAAACAGTTCGTAAAATATGTATTTTAAGAACTATTTGTATTTTTCATGATGGTATCATTATGGTATAATAGAGATATACAACTCGGAAGTTGTGAACTTAGAATTAGAGGTGTTGAAAATGAAAATAATAATTATATTTATTGATTTACTGATGGCAACTGTTCTCTTTTTTGTTGGAAGATTTTTTATCAAATCAAGGAATACAGAAAGAAGTGTGCTGTTTTTATCAGGAGATTATACTGGATTAAATACAGAGAAAATATGCAGAGTTACTGGAAAACGGATTAAGACATGGGCAATGCTCTTTTGTCTTGGCGGTATAATTGATTTTATCAAGCTGGGCGCAGGAATAATAATAGTTTCCGTTTTTTTTATTATCTTACTTGTATTTCATTTAGTTGATATGACTATAAATCGAGACAAGTACCGGGTATAAATTCAAGTTTGT
>OLXI01001251.1_pt1 | contig 12606 bp, 10 predicted proteins | sample 1674181 | NCBI WGS metagenome assembly OLXI01 (sample SAMEA103958148, study PRJEB25191) | human gut metagenome | reverse complement strand
GCGTGCCCGCCAAGACCGTGTTCGTGCTGCCCAACAACAAGAACATCATCATGGCTGCCGAGCAGGCACAGAAGCTGGCTGACCGTCAGGTGGTCGTGCTGCCCACCCGCACCGTGCCCATGGGCATTACCGCACTGCTGAACTTTGACCCCTCTGTGAATGCCGAGACCAACACCATCAACATGATGGCTGCTGCCGACAAGGTGTCCACCGGTCTGATCACCTACGCCGCCCGCGACAGCGAGTACGACGGCAAGCGCATCCGCAAGGGCGAGATCATGGCGCTGGAGAACGGCAAGATCGTTTCCACCTCCACCGATATCACCAAGGCCACCTACCGTCTGGCACGCAATATGTGCAAGAAGGATTCCAGCTTCGTCACCATCATTTCCGGTTGTGACGTGAGCGACGAGGACGCCGAAAAGGTTACCGAGATCGTAAAGGCAAAGTGCCCCAACCATGTGGAAGTAAGCCACATCCGCGGCGGTCAGCCCGTTTACTACTATATGATCAGCGTGGAGTAAGCACTTCCCTGCTCTGATCTGATATTATCGCAAAATATAAAGAGGCTGTTGCATGGTATTCCGTGCGGCAGCCTCTTTTTCTGACGAAAAAGCAAGTCTGGAAGTTCCGCAGAACTTCCAGACTTGGAAATTATAAAAACCTTTCCGCTGAAAATGCCCAAAGCACACGCGGCGGGTATTCAAAATCGTCCAGACCTGATAAAAGGCCGCTGCACAAAATCTGTGCAACGGCCTTTGTTTCTCAGAAAAAGCTTACCTGACTGCTCTCGGGCAGGTCGCCCAGTGCGCCCACCTGACGCAGACGGTCCAGAATGCTGCTGCCCACACCGGAGGCCTGCTGCAGCTCCTCCACCGAGATATATTCCTCTCCGTGGATGGTCACCCGCTCCAGTGCATCGGCGGCGGCACCGCCCAATCCCTTCAGTGCGCTGAAGGGCAGACGCACCTTGTCGTCCTCCACCACATACTTGGAACCAAGGCTCTTGCCCAGTTCGATGGGCAAAAACTCGTACCCGCGGCTCAGCATCTCGTTGACCAGCTGCAAGCTGACCAGCACATCCTCGTCCTTGGCGTTCTTTTCCTCCTTCAGACGGCGCTTGACCGCTTCCATATGGGCGCGCGCCACGGCAGCACCGCCGATGGCGGCTTCGTAGTCGATATCGTCGCCGCGCACGGTAAAGTACACCGCATAGAAGGCCTGCGGCTTGTAGATCTTGTACCACATCAGGCGGATGGCACTCATCAAATAGGCCACAGCATGGGCCTTGGGGAACATATATTTGATCTTGCGGCAGCTCTCGATGTACCAGTCCGGTACCTCATGCTCCCGCATGGCTTCCTCCCAGCCCGGCTGGAAGCCGCCCTTAGCCACCTTGCCCTTACGCACGGCCTCCATGATATCAAAGGCCATCTTGGGCTCCAGCCCCTTGCGCAGCAGGTACAGCATGATGCTGTCACGGCAGCCGATGACCTCTGCAATGGTGCAGGTGCCGCTGCGGATCAGCTCGTCCGCGTTGCCCGTCCACACGTCCGTGCCGTGGGACAGACCAGAGATCTGGATCAGCTCGGAGAAATTCTTAGGCCGTGCCTCCACCAACATTCCGCGCACGAAGTTCGTGCCCATCTCCGGGATGCCGAAGGTGCCGGTCTGGCTGTCGATCTGCTCCGGGGTCACGCCAAGCGCTTCCGGGCTGGTCAGCAGGCTGTACACCTTGGGGTCGTTCATGGGGATGCTGTCCACCGGGATGCCGGTGTATTCCTCAAAATACTTGTAGAAGGTGGGCATATCGTGGCCCAGTTCGTCCAGCTTGAGCAGGGTGTCGTGTAGGTACTTAAACTCGAAGTGGGTGGTCAGCAGACCGCCCGCCACGTCATCCGCCGGGTGCTGGATAGGACAGAAATCGTAGATCTCGTAGGTGTCCGGCACAACGACCATGCCGCCGGGGTGCTGGCCGGTGGTGCGCTTGACACCGGTGCAGCCCAGCGTCAGGCGGTTTTCCTCGGCGTGGTTCACGGTGCGCTGCCGCTCGTCCAGATATTTTTTAACGTAGCCGTAGGCCGTTTTATCCTGAATACCGGACACCGTACCGGCCTTGAACACGTTGGCCTTGCCGAACAGTTCCTCGGTGTAGCGGTGCACGTTGGACTGGTACTCACCGGAGAAGTTCAGGTCGATATCCGGTTCCTTATCACCGTAGAAGCCAAGGAAGGTCTCGAAGGGGATGTCGTGGCCGTCCACCAGCATGCGGGTGCCGCAATGGGGGCAGTTTTTATCCGGCAGGTCAAAGCCGTCGTCCACGCTGCCGTCGGTGATGAACTCGCTGTGCTTGCACTTTGGGCAGCGGTAGTGGGGCGGCAGACTGTTCACCTCCGAGATGCCGGAAAAGTGCGCCACAGCGGAGGAGCCGACAGAACCACGGCTGCCCACCTGATAGCCGCCCGCATTGGAGTAGGCCACCAGCTTGACCGCAATGACGTACAGAACCGCGTAGCCGTGGCCGCAGATGGAGTCCAGTTCCTTTTGCAGCCGCTTTTCCACGATCTCGGGCAAGGGGTCTCCGTAATCCCGCTTGGCGTGCTCCCACGTGGCATCGCGGAGCTGCTGCTCTGCGCCCTCGATGCTGGGCGGGTAGGTGCCCCGGGGGATGGCGCGCACGTTGTTGTCGATCATGGCGGCGATCTTGCGGGGGTTCTTTACTACCACCTCGTAGGCCTTTTCCTTGGGCAGATAGTAGAACTGCGCCAGCATATCCTGCGTGGTGCGGAAGAACAGCGGCGGCTGATTGTCGGCATCCTTAAAGCCGTTGCCCGCCTGTAATACAGCGCGATAGATCGCATCCTCCGGCTCGGTAAAGTGCACGTCGCCGGTGGCAATGACCGGTTTGTGCAGATCATCACCCAGCTTGATAACGGTGCGGTTGAACTCCTTGATCCGTTCCTCGCTGTCCACCTTGCCGTCCCGCACCATATAGGCGTTGTTGCCCAGCGGCTGGATCTCAAGGATATCGTAGTAGGCGGCGATTTTTTTCAGTTCCTCGTAGCTGGTGCCGTCCACGATGGCGCGGTACAGCTCGCCTGCCTCACAGGCACTGGTGAGCAGCAGGCCGTCCCGGTACTTGTTCAGCAGACTGCGGGGCACGCGGGGCTTTTTGAAGAAGTAGTTGACGTGTGCCTCGCTGACGATTTTGTACAGGTTCTTCAGACCCATCTGGTTTTTCACCAGAATGATCAGGTGGTAGTATTTCTTTTTCAGCACCTCGCGGTTGCCGCCAAGACCGGTGTTGATCTCGCTGACCTTCGTTACCTCTTTTTCCGCTAAGTCGTTCAGCATCACACAGAAGATGCGTCCCAGTGCAGCGGAGTCCTCGCAGGCGCGGTGCGCCTCGTAGGCAGGCAGCTCCAGATGCTTGTTGATGGTGCCCTGCTTATAGTTGTGCAGGCCGGGGTACATGGTCTGCGCCATGGTCAGGGTGTCGATATAGGTAGGCTCCAGCTTGATGCCGCTGCGCTTGGCTGCTGCCCGCAGAAAGCGCATATCAAAGGCGTGGACATTGTGCCCCACCAGAATGCGGTCGCCCGCAAAGGCAAGAAAAGCTTCCAGCGCTTCCTTTTCGCCGGGGGCGTCCGCTACCATCTCGTTGGTGATGCCGGTCAGCTCGGTGATCTTGGGGGTGATAGGCTTGCCGGGCTTGACAAAGGTATCGAACTCCTCCACCACCTCGCCGTTGCGGATGATGACCGCGCCGATCTCGGTAAGATACTCCACGCCGGGGTCAAGACCGGTGGTCTCGGTATCGAACACACAGAATTCGCCGTCCAGCGGCTGATCCTTTACGCCGTAGACGCAGGGCACCATGTCGTCCACAAAATAGGCCTCGCACCCGTAGATGAGCTTAAAATCCGGGTCTTTTTTGTGGATGTCATCGGCTGCCAGCATGGCTTCCGGGTAGCCCTGACACACGCCGTGGTCGGTGATGGCAATGGCGGGGTGTCCCATGCGGTGCGCCAGCTTGACGATGCCGCCGGGGTCGCAGAAGCCGTCCATGCTGGAAAGCTTGGTATGCAGATGCAGCTCCACCCGCTTTTCCGGGGCGGTATCCTCCCGCTTTTTGCGCTCCACGATCAGCACATCGTAGGGATACACGATGTAGTCGTGCTCGTATTTATCGTAGGAGCAGTCGCCACGCACAATGACCGTGCTGCCCTTGCCAATGCCCTCCCACTTGGAGCAGTCCTCCCCTTCCTGTGCACGGACTTTCAGGTTGATTGAGCCGGTGTAGTCGGTGATAGACACGGTGTAGATCTTGCGGTAGTTGCCCTTGACCTCGGTAAAGAACACATCGCCCCAGATCATGCACTTGCCGCCCTCGCCGCCCAGATCCTTGAGGGGGGTAAGGTTTTTGGGGGTGAACATTTTGCCGTGGAAGATGGTGACCGGCTTGTCGGTAAGGTTGAGTCCCTCCACCTTGATGGACGGTGCGGTGTTCTTTTTCTCGAATTTGACCACCGGCGGTGCGATCTTGCGCTCCAGCTTTTCCTCCATCTGCTGCTGCTCCGCCGCAGTCACTGCGCTTTGCAGCGTTACCTTGGGGGTAACGCCGGTATGCTCGGCAATACGCTTTGCAAGCAGTTCCTCAAAGCCCATCTCCTGCAAAAACTTTGTGCCGTGGCACACCCCCACCGTGATGTTCTGCCCGGTGATGGTAATGCTGCTCCTGTCCAGAAAGCCGTTGATGGGCACACCGTCCCGCTTCATATCCTCCAGCAGGGTGCGCAAAGCGTGCTCGTCCAGCATGGCATAGCCGAACAGGTTCTTGATCTTCAGTTCAAAGCCCTCGTAGTCCGGCTGCAGGGAAGCAAGCAGCCGGGCGCAGAGGTTCTGATCCAGCGGGGCGGCGCTGCGCAAAGTAAACTCGACCTGCCGGTCCTGCCGCAGCATCCGGGCGTGCTCCACGATCACCTGCCCGAAACAGGCCGCAAAATCCGGGTCCGCCATAAACTGCGGCCACAGCTGGGAAACAAGTGGTTTCACAAATGGTACTCCTTTTTGGTGGGTTCTTTACAGCACAAACTGCCGCACCCGTTTTTGCGGGTGTGGCAGTAGCGAAAAGAATGCTTACAATTTATAGATCTCGTCCATGAACTGATCCAGAATGTTATCGCCGGTCAGCTTTTTGATGGGCTTGCCGTGGATGAACAGCACAGCCTCGCCCTTGCCGCCCGCAATGCCGATATCGGCTTCGCGCGCTTCGCCGGGACCGTTGACAACGCAGCCCATCACGGCCACCTTGATGGACTTTTTGTAGCCCTGCAGCCGCTTTTCCACCTCGTTGGCGATCTCGGTGCAGGGGTACTGGGTGCGGCCGCAGGTGGGGCAGGTGATGACCTCGGGGCCAGCCACGGGGAAGCCCACGGCGCGCAGGATGTTGTAGCCTGCTTCCACTTCCTTCTCAGGCTCGGCGGCCAGCGAGACGCGGATGGTATCGCCGATGCCCTCCAGCAGCATCCCGCCGATGCCCATGCCGCTCTTGAGCAGACCCATCTGGTAAGTACCGGCCTCGGTCACGCCCACATGCAGGGGGTAATCGGTCACGGCGCTCAGCTGGCGGTAGGCCTCCATCATGCGGGGCACGTTGGAGTTCTTGATGGAGATGACGATGTTGTTGAAATCGAACTTCTCCAGCAGGCGGACATGGTACAGGGCACTTTCCACCATGGCCTCGGGCACGGGTGCGCCGTACTTTGCCAGGATGTGCTTTTCCAGGCTGCCGCCGTTCACGCCGATGCGGATGGGGATGTTCTTCTGCTGGCAGGCCTGCACCACGGCCTTGACCCGGTCGTCGTCGCCGATGTTGCCGGGGTTGATGCGGATCTTGTCCACACCAACGTCGGCGCAGGCCAGCGCTGCCTTGTAGTCAAAGTGGATATCCGCCACGATGGGGATGTTCACCGCATTCTTCACGGCCTCGATGCACTTGGCATCCGCCGCGCTGGGGCAGGTCACACGCAGGATCTGGCAGCCCGCCGCCTCACAGCGCTTTGCCTGGGCAACGTTGCCCTCAATGTCCTCCACGGGGACATTCAGCATGGTCTGCACCGCAATGGGGTTGTTGCCGCCAATGGTCACATTGCCGATCTTCACTTCTCGTTTCAGCTGCCGCATGGTCGTTTTCCTTTCCGTATCACATTGCCCCGGTAATGAGCCGGAGGATATCGTTGTAAGTTGCAAAAATCATCAGCCCGAACAGCAGCGCAAAGGCTGCCACGATCAGGCCGCTCTGGATCTTTTCGGGCACGGCATGGCCGGTCACGCCCTCAATGAGCAGGAACACCACTTTGCCGCCGTCCAGCGCCGGGAAGGGCAGCAGGTTGAAGATGCCCACATTCACGGTGATGAGCGCCAGCATCTCCAGCAGGTCCTGCCAGCCGTAGCTGGCGGCCTGCCCGATGGCCGTTACGATGCCCACCGGGCCGGAGAGGTCGTTGATGCTCTCCCGCCCCCGCAGCAGGTCGGAGAGGGAGGCAAAGATGATGCGCCCGTAGTAGAGCACGCTGTTGCCCGCCTCTTTCAGCACGTTCAGCGGTGTTTTTTTGATGCCGTAGACCGTAAAGCCCAGGCTCATGTGGGTCTCGCCCTTGTCATCCTGCCAGGTGTCGAACTGCACACCGGGCAGCTCCACCTTTTTGCCGTCCCGCAGAACGGTGAAATCGGCGGTGTAGTCCTCGGTGCGCATCAGCTCATAGAGGATATCGTTTGCCACAAAGCAGCGGCGGCCGTTCACCGCAAGGATCTTATCCCCTGCCTGCAGGCCGGTCTGGCCGCAGAGGGCGTTTTCCTCTACCTGATAGAGGACCTTGCTGGTGATAGGCTCATTCTGGGCCGTGATGAGGATGGCCATGACCACAAAGCCCAGCACAAAGTTCATCCCGGCACCCGCCAGCATGATGAGGGCCCGCTGCCAGACAGGGGCCTCATTCAGAGGAATACCAACAGGCTTTTCCTCCTCGGGGGAAGTCTCCGCTATGCCAAGGGCTCCCCTATCAGGGGAGCTGCCGCCATCGGCGGCTGAGGGGTTTGACCGTTCCTCCGCCTGATTGCTCTCGGGGCTTTCCTCCCCTTCCAGCGCCACAAAGCCGCCCACGGGCAGGGCGCGGATGCTGTACTGGGTGCCCTTGCGCACCCGCTTGCACAGCACCGGCCCCATGCCGATGGAGAACTCGTTGACCTGCACACCGCAGAGCTTTGCCACCATGAAGTGGCCGAACTCGTGGATGGCGATCACGGCGCTGAACACGAACACCGCAGCAATAAAGGTGACAATAAAAGACATCAGTTCTCCTTACAGGTGCGCTCTCACAAAGGCGCGGGCCATCTTGTCGCACTCATACACATCGGCCAGGGTGTAATCGCCGCCAAAGCTGTCGCTGTCCACAACAGCCTCCACCAGTCGGCCGATATCGAGGAAGCCGATCTTATCCTCGAGGAAGAGCTTGACTGCCTCCTCATTGGCACCGTTGGCGGCGCAGGGGCCCAGACCGCCCTTCTTGATGGCCTTTTTGCAGGCAGCCAGGCAGCGGAAGGTCTCCTCGTCGGCCACATCGAAGGTCAGCAGCTTCAGGGTGGTAAAGTCCAGCTCGGGCACCACACCGGGCACACGGGCCGGGTAGGTCAGGGCGTACTGGATGGGGATGCGCATATCGGGCACGCCCAGCTGGGCGATGATGGAGTTATCGCTGTACTGCACGGCAGAGTGGACAATGCTCTGGCGCTGCACCACGATCTGGATCTTCTCGGGGGGCAGGCCGAACAGCCAGACCGCCTCGATCAGCTCCAGGCCCTTGTTCATCAGGGTGGCGGAGTCGATGGTGATCTTGGCACCCATGTTCCAGTTGGGGTGCTTGAGGGCATCGGCCTTGGTCTTGCCCCGCAGCTCCTCGGTCTTCATGCCGAAGAAGGGGCCGCCGGAGGCCGTGAGCAGGATCTTGGTCAGGCTCTTGGCGCTCTCCTTGTCCTGCAGGCACTGGAAGATGGCGGAGTGCTCGCTGTCCACAGGCAGCAGCTTCACGCCGTGCTTTGCCACGGCCTGGGTCACCAGGTGACCGCCCGTGACAAGGCTCTCCTTGTTGGCAAGGGCCAGATCGTGGCCGCTCTCAATGGCGGTCAGGCTGGCACCCAGACCGGCGATGCCCACCACACTGTTCAGCACCACATCGGGGCCGTCCATGGCGGCCAGCTCCTTCAGGCCCTCGGGGCCGGTCAGCAGCCGGGGGGCGTTGGCACAGCCCGCCAGAGCCGCGTCCAGCCGGGCGGCGGCATCGGGGTCGGTCATGCAGACATACCGGGGGTGGAACTCCTCGATCTGCTCCAGGATCTTCTCCACATGGCTGTGGGCGGAAAGGCCGAACACCTCATACCCCTGGGCACGGATGACATCCAGGCTCTGGGTGCCGATGGAACCGGTAGAACCCAGCAGCGTGATTTTTTTAGACATAAGCTACCTCCTGCATTCAGTGATAGAAAACAGCGATGATCACCATGGTGACGAACGGCGCAATGAACATGACGCTGTCGAAGCGGTCCAGAATGCCGCCATGGCCCGGGAAGATGGTGCCATAATCCTTGATGCCGCACTGGCGCTTGACCACGCTGGCGAACAGGTCGCCGTAGATGCCCAGCACAGCGGCCACGCAGGCCAGCAGGGCAATGATCACGTACATCGAAACGCCGATGTTGGTGCGGGTGAACGCCTCCATCCGGTTGGCCGCAATGGAGTAAATGACGGTGGCGATCACGCCGAACACCATGGTGCCCAGCACGCCGCCAATGGCTCCCTCCACGGTCTTTTTGGGGCTGACCACGGGGCAGAGTTTGTGCTTGCCAAAGGCTTTGCCTGCAAAGTAGGCGCAGGTATCGCCGCCCCAGGCAAAGCAGAGGATGAGCAGAATAAAGAACATCGCGTCATAGCCGTAGGTCTCCACCGGCAGCAGCTCCTTCAAACGGATAAAGGAGTAGAAGCAGAAGATCACGATGCCGGAAAACATCACCAGACCGCTGGCTTTTGCAAAATCCACCTGTGCGTTGCGCACCACCAGATAGATGCCGAAGAACAGCACCATCAAAAAGGAGGCCGGCATGACCAGCCGCCGCCACACCTGATAGCTGGACAGCATGATCAGCAGGGTGTAGGGCACGAACACGGCGTACATGGGCCATTCCTTTCTGCCAAAGCCCAGGGCCTTGAAGACCTCGTGGATGGCGATCAGGGTAATGGCGGCAATGACAAAATTGAACACCAGCGTGTCAAAGGTGAACAGCACCCCGATCAGGACGAGGATGCCCACAATTGCGGTTATGATACGAGTTTTCATTCAAATTTCTCCTTTTGGGAATTGCAAGGGTCAGATGCCGCCAAACCGGCGGGAGCGCTTGTTGAACTCCGTGATGGCGGCATCCAGGTCATCGCGGGTGAAATCAGGCCAGAGCACATCCATCTCTACCAGTTCGGCGTAAGCGGCCTGCCAGAGCATGAAGTTGGAAAGGCGCTTCTCGCCCGAGGGACGCAGGATGAAATCCGGGTCCTTCTGGCCGGCGGTATACATGTGGTCGCTCATCATCTCTTCGGTGATGTCCTCGGGCTTGAGGGTGCCCTCTGCCACCTGCTGGGCCAGCTGCCGGGCGGCCCGCACGATCTCGGGGCGGCCGCCGTAGTTCACGGCAATGTTCAGGGTCATGCCGGTCTTGGCGGCGGAGTCCTCCTCCAGCTCGTTCATCAGCTTCTGGAGCTTTGCATCCAGCGCGGCCCGGTCGCCCAGGAACTTGATGCGGATGTTGCGGTCCTTATAGTTGAAGCCCTTGAGCAGATACTCGCCGAACAGCTTCATAATGGCGGAGACCTCTTCCAGCGGGCGCTTCCAGTTCTCGGTGGAGAAGGCGTAGAAGGTCACGGACGAAACGCCCAGCTCCTCGCAGTAGTTGGCGATATCCTGAAACACGGCGGCACCCTTTTTGTGGCCCGCGGTGCGGGGCAGGCCCCGCTGCTTGGCCCAGCGGCCATTGCCGTCCATGATGATGCCGATGGAAAGGCCCTCGGCAAATTCTTTGGGATGGTTCATAATCATTCTCCTGCGTTTGCGGGGCGGGGGTTCCCTGCCCCGGTTTCGGCAAAAAGTGCCGCGCACTCGTTCCAGCGCACAGCACCTCACACATTTCGTTTCGCCGCGGCGATCAGACGGACATGATCTCCTTCTGCTTTTCCTCAACGGCTGCGTCGATGTTCTTGATATACTTGTCGGTCAGCTTCTGGACCTCTTCTTCCATGGTCTTCTGGGTGTCCTCGGTCAGCTCACCGGCCTTCTTCATGGCCTTGGCCTTGTCCATAGCGTCGCGGCGGACATTGCGCACGGCCACCTTGGCCTCCTCGCCCAGCTTGGCAACTTCCTTTGCCAGCTGCTTGCGGCGCTCCTCGGTGGGAGCCGGGAAGTTCAGGCGGATGGTGGAGCCGTCATCAATGGGGGTGATGCCCACATCGCTGGCCATGATGGCCTTGGTGATGGCGCGCAGCAGGGTGCGGTCCCAGGGGGTGATGGTCAGAGTGCGGGCCTCGCTCACGGCCACAGAGGCCACCTGCTGGATGGGAGTGGGGGCACCGTAGTAGTCCACGCTCACCTTGTCCAGAACGGCGGGGTTGGCGCGGCCTGCACGCACAGCGGCCAGCTCGCGGTCCAGATGCTCCACGGAGCTCTTCATCTTTTCTTCAAATGCCTTGGTGTTGCTGCTCATTGTCCTTTTCTCCTGTTATATATTGTTCTGCACAGGCGCTGTGATTGCTGCCTGTTTCATTCTATGGTACGGGGATGCGGGCTATGCTCAGCCCTCGTAGACCAGGGTGCCCACGTTCTCGCCCTGCACGGCCTTTGCAATGTTGTCCGGGTCGGCCAGGTCAAAGACCAGGATGGGGAGCTTGTTGTCGCGGCAGAGGGTGGCGGCAGTGCCGTCCATCACAGCCAGGCGATCCTCCAGCACCTTGGTAAAGGTCAGGGTGTCGTACTTTTTGGCATCGGGATACTTGTGGGGGTCCTTGTCGTACACGCCGTCCACCATGGTAGCCTTGAACATGATGTCCGCACTCACCTCAACAGCACGCAGGGCCGTGGTGGTATCGGTAGAGAAGAAGGGGTTGCCGGTGCCGCCGCCGAAGATGGCGATCTTGCCGTCTGCCATGGCCTTCAGGGCATCCTTACGAGTAAAGGCGGGGGCCACCTGCGGCATGGTGATGGAGGTGAACACCTCGGTCTCCACCCCCAGCTGCTCCAGCTTGTCGGAGACAGCCAGCGCGTTCATCACGGTCGCCAGCATTCCGATCTTGTCGGCCAGGGTGCGCTCCATCTTACCGCTGGAACGGCCGCGCCAGAAGTTGCCGCCGCCCACCACGATGCCGATCTGCACGCCCAGGTCGTGGGCCTTTTTCACGCCGCCGCAGATCGCGTCCATGGTCGGCTCGTCAAAGCCGGTGCCCTTTTCGCCGCCCAGGGCCTCGCCGCTGATCTTCAGAAGGATCCGCTGATATTTCAATGCCATATCAATACACCACCTAAATCATTTCTCTCATCAGGCCGGAGTTTCCCCTGCCCCTGATTTATTCATCTTATTTTACTATAAAATCGCTTCAAAGTAAACAGGAAAAGTGAACAAGCTCTCCCCATCAAAAAAGCAGACAGCCCACAGGCCATCTGCTTGGAGGTTCACTTTGCCGGAACAAATTCGATCTTGACCCGCATCCCCATACCGGCAGCCAGCCGCTGCAGGGTGCGAAGCGAAGGATTTCCATTGCCGCGCTCCAGCTTGCTGATGTCTGTCTGGGCAATGCCGGTGCGCTCGGAAAGCTGCTGCTGGGTCAGTCCGCTTTCCTTCCGGGCGGCAAGGATCGCCTCGATCACAGCAAATTCGGGGTCAAGGGCATCCCACTCTGCCTTAAACTCAGGGTCTTTCATCTGTTCGTTGAGAAAATCATTGAAATTGGTCATTTAGAGCACTCCTTTCGGCTGAGATAATCGGCACGGTACTGCTTTGCAAGTGCGATCTCGGAAGCAGGTGTCTTCTGCGTCTTTTTGACAAAGCCGTTCGTAAGGATGATCCTTCTGCCGATCACAAAAAAGTACAGCACACGGGTAATGTCGGAGCCGAACTTGGTGCGGATCTCAAAAATGCCATCCTCCAGATGCTTGGAGTATGGCTCCCGCAGTGAAGGCCCTTCCTCCCGGAGAAGCCCGACCGTGCGCACGACCTTAGCCCGCATTTTCGCATCCAGAGCCAGAATAAACTCTTTCGCCGGTTCGGAGCCATCGGCTTTGTCATAAAATTCGATCTCGTATTCCTGCACGCCGCCGCCTCCATTGAATAGTGGTTTTATCCTATATTCAGTATAGCGGATCAGGCTGCCATTGTCAAGTGGGTTACAAAGTGGGTTACAGGCAAAACAAAAAGCGCCGATTCTGAACGAATCAGCGCCTTTTCTGCATGGAGCGGGCAATGGGAATCGAACCCACCTCCTCAGCTTGGAAGGCTGATATACTAGCCGATGTA
>OLXI01001248.1_pt1 | contig 12642 bp, 8 predicted proteins | sample 1674181 | NCBI WGS metagenome assembly OLXI01 (sample SAMEA103958148, study PRJEB25191) | human gut metagenome | reverse complement strand
CATGACCTGTGCGCCGGCTGCGGCCGCTGCATCGGCGTGTGCAACTTCGACGCCATCAGCAACGCCTTCGACGCCGAGAGCACCATCCTCAACGAGCGCATGGCCGAATACACCAAGGCCGTCATCCAGAACCGCCCGCACTTCCATGTGAGCATCGTCAACCAGGTCTCGCCCTACTGCGACTGCCACGCCGAGAACGACGCCGCCGTGGTGCCCGACATCGGCATGTTCGCCAGCTTCGACCCCGTGGCCCTGGACCACGCCTGTATCGACGCGGTCAACGCCGCGCCCGCCATCAGCACCAGCGTGCTGGGCCAGTGCGCCCACGAGCACAACGACCACTTCACCGACATCCATCCCAAGACCAACTGGCGCAGCCAGATCGAGCATGCCCAGAAGATCGGCATCGGCAACGTGGATTACGAGCTGGTGACCGTGAAGTAAGGACGGCCCCCTGCCCCGCAGCCCGGGGACAGCCCATGCACGACAAAAAACGGCGTCTTTCGACGCCGTTTTTTTATGGCCTTCCGTCCGGCCGCCGTCCGTCCCCGCAAGGGACGTCTCAGCGGTAGAGCAGTTTTTTCCAGAAGAATTTGATGTTGCCGTCGGCACTGGGAGCGGGCTCCCAGCGCAGGATGGTGTCCGCCATCTTTTCCAGCCCCCGGCAGACCGGGCTTTCCGGCAGGCAGCGGCAGAAGGGCTGCTGGCGCACCACGGCCTCGTGCACGCCGGGGTCGCGGGGCAGCACACCGGCCAGATCCAGCGAGACCCCGCCCAGGAAGTGGTCGCAGACGTCCGTGAGCCGCACGAACATCTCGCGGGCGCTCTTCATGTCCTGCGCCATGTTCACGCAGACCTGGAAGCGGTCCACGCCGTGCTGCGTCTTCAGCACCTTGATCAGGGCATAGGCGTCCGTCAGGGAGGTGGGTTCCGGGGTCAGGACGAGGAGGCGTTCCTGCGCCGCCACATTGAAATAGAGCACGCTGTCGTTGATGCCCGCGCCCGTATCCACGATGAGGAAATCCAGATCGTCCTCCAGCTCGTCCATGGCATCCAGCAGCTCCAGCTTCTGCCCCGAATTGAGCGCCAGCATCTCGCTGACACCCGACGAGGCGGGCAGGATGGAGAAGCCGTATTCCGTGGGCAGCAGGATGTCCCGCAGGGACGCCCCCTCATGGAACAGGTGAAAGATGTTCTTTTCGGGATGCAGGCCCAGCAGCACGTCCACATTGGCCAGCCCCAGGTCCGCGTCCAGAAGCAGCACGCGCTTGCCGCGCGCCGCCAGGGTCAGGGCCAGATTGACCGAGATATTGGTCTTGCCCACGCCCCCCTTGCCCGAGGTGACGGAAAATACCAGAGGATAACTGCTGTTCATGCGCGCTCCAGATGTCAGGTCTTGCCCTGACAGAGTACGATATCTGCCTGTCCCGTCAAGAGCATGGGGCAGCCCCTGTCCGTGAGCAGGCCTGCAGGAAAGCGGGCATGCCCCCAGACCCGGTACCGGAAAAGATCCGCACTACCGGCAAAGGACATCAGGGAAGTCACGGATCGCCGCCGACCAGGAACACGCTTATCCGCCCTCCGGATGCCCCGGATCCCGGGACATCCCGCATACGACTCTGTAACGGACAGAAAAGATACCGGAAGAAAAGCGATATGGATGCCGTCCCTGTCATCCCTGCAGCAACGGCCGCATGACAGAAGGATCTTCTGCCTAGGTCCTGTCCGTCTTGCAGCTTTCCTGCAGACGGTTGCAGCGCACTCCGTGGCGGGAAACAGTCAGGGCTGCCGTCGTGTCTTCTCCCGATGCACGGGCGTTCACGCGGGCCATCTCCTGTGACTGTTCCAGGCGGGCAAGCCGTTCGCCAAGATCGGCATTTTTTTGCCATAACAGCCTGTTTTCCCTGTTCAGATCCCGGCGCTCCGCTTCCAGCTGGTCCAGGCGCTCCTGCAACCAGCGGCAATGGGCCCGCAAGGCGTTGTTCTCTGCCTTGCAATCCTGGCCGGGTGCCATCTGGCAGGACAATTCTCCGGCCGTCTGGCTTCCGTCTTCCAGGGGGGCAGGTCTGTTTTCCGGCCGCTCATCCTCATCAATGTTGTCCGGGGCATGCATGGCCCCGGCTCCCGACATCAGCCAGGAGACATTGATTTTACATTTATTACAAATAGTTAAGATAACATCAGCATTGGGACAATTTTCCCCACGTTCATAACCGCCGAGAGCGCCCTTGCTGATGCCCAGCAGGCCGGCAAAAGCCTCCTGAGACATTCTGCCCCGTACATGACGGATGCGTTCTCCAAGTTTCTGCATATGTTTTCATCCTTAACCCACCCCAAAAAGAACAATAAATCAGCCAGTAACAAAAAAATAGATATAAAAGTACACTTTTTTATTTACTCAGTCTGAAAACTGTCCTAACAAAAGAGTGTGGGCGATATTTTGTTCCATTCTCCATCATCATTAGGAGCATCATATCCGCCCACATTTGCGAACGCAATGCTGTTATGGGCAGTCCACATGCAATGTATTGTATTCATTATCATTACTTGCAGCGGCTCTTTGTCTCGCGCCCTGACAGCCTGCCTGTACATCTGACGCCCGTTGTTGGCTGGACGTCGCAAATTCGGGAGAAATCTGTATGCAACTGACCAAGGGAGCTATCGGGAACCTCATCAACCGCTACAAAGCGGTCCTCAAGAAATGCCACCTGCTCAACGTCTTCGGCTCGCTGGCCGTGGCCGGCATGCTGGTCATGGGCGGCGCGGCGGCCGCGGGGGCGGCCCAGTGGCAGGATATGCCGGACAATCCGACCATCACTATCGATCAGCCCAACCAGCAAAATAATTATGCTGACGTGGAGAAAGGCCAGACCGTCGTCGTCAATGGCGCCAATACGGCGACCGGGGCCGAGACCTCTATGGCGATCACCGGCCAGGAGGGCAAACCTGGTGTGAACCGTGGTGAGATCTGGGTCGTCAGCGGGGAAGGCGGTACCGGCAATGGCTATGCCGAAGGCATGGGTGGCGTCTATAATTCCCAGTTCAGCATCGTCAATGAAGGCAGCATCTTTGTTGATGGTGACAGTGCCTCGAAAGCCAAAGCCATGAGCGTCAACCCGAATGGGTCCGCTGAAAACAAAGGGCTGATCGTCATCAAAAATGGCGGTGGCATCGTCGACAACTCCGGTTCTGCCAGCAAGACTATGATCAACAGCGGGACTATCGCTGTTGAGGGTGAAGGTGGAGTTGGTATCTTCTATCGTAAAGAAGCCATAACTGATGGTGAGGTCGCCAATAGAGGCACCATTACTGTCAGCAATGGCGGTATCGGCGTACAGATCAGCAACGATACTTTCAACTCTTCCTACAATAACAAGGTATTCATCAACAGCGGCACCATTATCGCTGATGCCGATTCTGTCGCCATCCACACTCACTATACGGACAATGCAACTATCAGACTGGAAGGGGCCAGCCATGTGGACGGCCTCATCAAGCTGAAGGGGACCAATAACAAGCTGGTCATCGACGGTGTTGGCGCCAACGGCCAGGAAAGCCTGCACGTGGAAGGCACCCTTTCCGGCTCCATTAGCAACGGCAGCAACATCGCGTTTACCGAAGATTCCCAGCTGGGCATCGACGGCGCCTACAGCATCGACAACACGTCTACTGCCACGCTGAACAACGTCACGTTCATTGCCGGTGACAATGATGCCAGCAAGGCCCTCGTTGTTATCGACAGCGACTCCGTCACCCTGAACGGTGGTCTGAACACTGGCGCAGAAGCGGACAATACCATTGACAGTATGGCAACCACTAATGGTAACGCCACCATCAACGGTGCCGTCTTCAAAAACAACACCTTCACTGCTGACCGCAACTATCCCATCATCGGTGCAGTGGCGGCCAATCTGGGAGACCAGCAGAGCCTGACCATCACCGGTTCCACGTTTGAAGGCAATACGGTCAAACTGACGGGCACCGGTTCTTCCGGCTCCGCCGGCGGCGCTGCCGTGTCTGTTGTTGGCAAGGGCGAGGGCTCCACGCTGACCATCGCGGACAGCACTTTCACCGGCAACCACTACCAGGACACTTCTTCAGCCGCCAATGGAGCCTATGGCGGCGCCATTGGCGTGCAAAATGCTTCTGTCACCCTGAGCAACGTGGAGATGACCAAAAACTCCGCTGACAGTGGCCAGCAGGTGCAGGGCGGAGCCTACTACCAGTCCAAGGGTTCGCTGACTGCGGATCACATCACAGTCAGCGAGAATACCGTCACGACGAAGTCCAACGTCCTGGGCGGTGGCATGTCCCTGTTTGGTGTGGGAGGCAGCATCAGTAATTCTGCTTTCGCGGGGAACATCGTCTCGGCGGAAGGTACAGCTCTGGGCGGCGGCCTGTACATGCGTGGTTCCCGCTGGGGCGGTGAGTCGGATCTGCAGTTCTCCATCAGCAATACCAGCTTCACCGGTAACGAGCTTACTTCTACCGCTGACGGCGCTTACGGCGGCGGCCTGTATGTGAAGGGGGATGCAAGCAACGGTACTGCTGACGGCAACGGCAAGATCTCTCTGGAGCTGGCCGGCGTGACCTTTGACGGAAACAAGGTCAACGGTGCGACCGAAAGCCAGGGCGGCGCTCTCTATATCCTGGGGGCTGATGATCCCGCCAACGCCACCGTCAGCGTCAGCAACAGCATCTTCTCCAACAACAAGGCCGAAGGGACCAACGGCTGGGGCGGCGCCATCTACAACGCCGGTACGCTGAGCGTGGACAGCACGCGCTTTGAAAACAATACGGCATCGGCCCAGGGCGGCGCCATCTATGTCCACCCCAAGGCCGAACTGGACGTCACCAACAGCTACTTCAAGGACAACTCGGGTACGGCCGGCGGTGCTGTCGCCATCTTTGGGGACAACAGCGTCATGCCCGAGCACTCCATCTCCAACACAGTGTTTGAGGGTAATACCGCCACTCGTGAAGGAGAGAAGGCCGGCAAGGGTGGCGCCATTGCCATCCTGGAAATGGATACGCCGAATCCCGAGTACACCACCGCTCTGGATCTGAGTAACGTCACCTTCCTCAACAACACGTCCAATGGTACCGGCGGTGCCATCCACAGCGAAAGCGGTACGCTGACCATCGCGGATGCCGTCTTCAGCGGCAACAGTGCCGAGAAGAAGGGCGGCGCCATCTACAATGACGCAAACTCCTCCATCACCTTCAAGGGCGATAACCTGTTCACCGGCAACACCGCCGCCGAAGGCAAGGACATCTACAACGAAGGCGATATCACCTTCGATGGCACCAACACCCAGATGGACGGCGGCATGGTGATGGCCAAAGGTACCGTGGCCGTCAACAACAGCCAGGTCAGCATGGCCGAACTGGATGCCCGGGCCGGCAACATCACCGTCACCGGTTCCGAGCTGAGCGTCAGCAAGCTTACGGGGAACACCCTGGGCAGCTCCCTGACCGTGGGTACGGACGGCATCGTCAACATCGGCAATCTGGATACCACCAAGCTGGGCGAAGCCATGAACGACGCCGGCATGGGCTCCGGTTCCGCTGTCCTGGCCCTGAATACCTCCGTGACCCTGGACAATAATGCCAGGCTCGTGGTGGGCAAGGATGCCTCCCAGAATACGGCTACTGCCGTCTTTGGTGAAAACTCCCTGCTGGTGGTGGATGCCGAAGGCGTGACGGGCAACCAGGCTATCCATGCCGATGGTAGCGGCAGCAAGACCGCCTTCATCCACAGCGGTGCCCAGCTGCGCATCATCAATGCCGTAGCCGGCGAATATGTCACCGTCCTCAATGGTTTCGATACCATCAAGAATGAGGACGGCGCCCTGGATGCCAAATGGGTCAACAACGAGGGCGTGGAAAACCTCGACTATATGCTGTCCAGCTATGCCACGATCGTGGAAGGCCCGGATGGCCAGCCCGACGTCGTCGTGGTCAGCGAGCTCAATGACCCCACGGAAGTCCTGCCCGGCATCGATCCCGACCTGGCCCCCGTGCTGAACGAAGTCTGGGCCAACAAGCTCAATGACGTGGACTCCCCCGACATGGGCGTGCGCTTCCTGTCGCGCGCTGCCCGCGCCGACTACATCAACGGCGACGCGGCCAAGAGTGCCGCCACCATCGAAAGCGCGGCCCGCATCGCCTTTGCCGGCGCCGTGCCGCAGATGACCAAGATGGCTTCCGACGCGGCCACCAATGCCGTAGTCAACCGTCTGGGCTTCGCCAACCCGGCTGACGGCGCGCAGGCCATGAACGCCGAAGGCCAGATCGTGGACCGCAACACCACCGGCTTTGCCCTGTGGATCGCGCCCCTGTGGCAGAGCCAGCACGGCTGGGGCATGGAAGCCGGCAACCTTGACTACGGCTTCAACGGCAACCTGGGCGGCGTCTCCCTGGGCGCCGACTACACCTTCGAAAACGCCATCCGTGCCGGTATCACCTTCAATATCGGTGGCGGTTATGCCGAGACCAGCGGCGGTGACCTCAACAGTACCCAGAACAACATGAACTTCTGGGGCCTGGGCGCCTACGCTGGCTGGAACTACGAGAACTTCGCCGTCATGGCCGACGTGTCCTACACCAGCACCTGGAACCAGCTGGAACAGGATCTCGATCCCGGCATGGGCATGGGCGATCTGGAAGCCGACGTGCAGGCCACGGCCATCAGCGCCGGTCTGCGTGCCGAATACAAGCTTGAGACCAGCGTGCTGGACGTCATCCCGCATGTGGGCGTGCGCTACATGAGCCTCAATACCTGGGGCTATGACGTGGACGCCCGCGACGGCACGGTGATGGAAGGCGACGGTTTCCATCAGGACATCTGGACCTTCCCGGTAGGCGTGACCTTCAGCAAGGACTTCACCCTGGACAGCGGCTGGTTCTTCAAGCCCAGCCTGGACTTCAGCGTGATCCCGGCCGCCGGTGACATCAAGGCCAAGGAAGACGTGCGCTTCACCGGCGCTCCGGCCGTGGCCGAGATGGAGACCCAGATGATGGACTACCTCACCTGGCAGGGCGGCGTCGGCCTGGAAATGGGTAACGACACCATGAGCTTCGGCGTCAACTATACCCTGCAGGCCGGTCAGCACACCACCGGCCATGGTGTGTTCGGCAGCTTCCGTTACGAGTTCTAAACATCCAGCCTGCGCGGCAGCCGTTGAGAGTCACGACCGCCGCGCTTCAACAGGGCCGGTCTCCGTACCTTCCGGGGGGCCGGCCTTGTCCCTGGGGCGATCACGGATGGCCTTGTGGAGGACAAGCGCATGACATCCATCAATATCCTCATCGGCGTCCATCTGACCATGATCCTCTGCCTGCTCATGCAGCTCGGCGATTAACCTTCAACTGTCCAAGGAAGAGATCCATGCCCCATCTTTCCCGTTTTTTGTCCGGCCTTGCCCTCATGCTGACCCTGCCCCTGTCCGGTTGCCTGGACACCGGCCCTGACGTGGTCTGCGTGGATGTGGAACGCGTCCTCAGCCAGTCCAAGGCCGCACAACAGGCCGGCGAACATCTGGGCAAGGTCCAGACCATCCTGCAGAACGGCCTGGCCGCCTATCAGGAAGAACTGAAAAAAAGCCCTGAAGAAAAGCGCCAGCAGGAGCTGCGCCAGGGGCTGGCCTTGCTGCAGCGCCAGATGGCCCTGGAACAGGCCGCCGCCCGCGACGTGGTCAGCAAACACATGCTGGCCCAGATCGAAGCATGGCGCGCCGACAAGGGCGACGTGGCCGTCATGGCCCGCCAGAACGTCCTTTCCGCTCCTGCGTCCATGGACATCACCGCCGAGATCATCAGCCGCATGGATGCGGGCAGCGTCCAATTCGCCGAGCTGCCCCGGGTCAGCATCCGGACCCATGCCGACGGCCCTGATGCGGCGGCTCCGGCGGCAAAGGAAAAGCCCGCCAAAACCCCGAACAAGAAATAGGAGGAGACCATGCCCGCCCTGAAAAAAACTCCCGCCAACAGCCATGCCCCGGAACAGCAGCCCGAACAGCCGCAGATGCGTGTGGCCATGCTGCCCGCCCCCGGTATGGGCACCATCTATGCCAATGCCTTCCAGACCACCTTTGCCCGTGGCGAGATCCTGCTCACGGCCTGCGTGAGCCGTCAGGAAAACGACCAGCAGGGCCCGGTGCTGGCCGTCCGGCCCCAGCAGGCCATCGGCATGAGCCCTGAGAGCGCCAAGCGCCTGGCTGCCGCCCTGGTGCAGGCCATCCAGCAGTACGAGGCCCAGTACGGCGAGATCAGCCTGTAGCCCGCGCCTTCCGCATCTTTTCTGATACGTCGGATAAAAACGCCTGAGGACAGTCCTCAGGCGTTTTTTCGTGACGGGCTCCGCGACGGCCCGGCCTGAGGCCCTATCCGTCCCGGTTTTCCCGGCCGTTTTGTATTGCCGCTCCAAGGCGCGCATGATATACTTCCGCGCACGCAGTCCAGCGCGACCGGGAAGATCACGCGCCGGCGGGGGATGCCGGTAAGCCGTATGCGGCGCTGCGCCTTCCAGACCTTCAAGACAGGAGCATGTTCATGGATCCGTTTGACGCGGGTTGGCTCTCTCTGCTGCCGCCCATCATCGCCATCACCCTGGCCCTGATCACCAAGGAAGTCATTTCCTCCCTCTTCCTCGGTATTCTCAGCGGCACCGTCATCTATTGCCTGGGCATGGGCACGGGCGACCTGATCATCAAGCCCGTGGAGATCGCCTTCACCACCATGGTGAACAAGGTCGATTTCAACATCATCATCTTCTGTACCCTGCTGGGCGCGCTGGTGTTCACCATCTCGCGTGCCGGCGGTACCCGTGCCTACGGCAACTGGGCCACCAAGCGCATCAAGAGCAAACGCGTGGCCATGCTCTCCACCGGCGGCCTGGGCGCCTTCATCTTCATCGACGACTATTTCAACTGCCTCACCGTGGGCACGGTCATGCGCCCGGTGACGGACCGTTACAAGATCTCCCGCGCCAAGCTGGCCTACATCATCGACGCCACCGCCGCCCCCATCTGCATCATCGCGCCCATCTCCAGCTGGGCCGCCGCCGTGGGCAGCAACCTGAAAGCCACCGGCGCCTTTGAAAGCGACTTTGCCGCCTTCGTGGCCACCATCCCCTACAACTTCTACGCCCTGTTCTCCATCATCATGGTGGTCATGGTCTGCCTGGGCAACTTCGACTTCGGCCCCATGCGTAAGGCCGAACTGCGCGCCCAGCAGGGCGAACTGGGCAACGTGGACGCCGAACAGGCCGAGCTGGGCACCAGCGCCAAGGGCAGCCTCATCGACATGCTCCTGCCCATCGGCAGCCTGATCTTCTTCGCCGTGGTGGCCCTGCTCTACAGCGGCGGCTACTGGGGCAGCGATCCCGCCTACCACACCCTGGCGGCCGCCTTCGGTAACAGCAGCGCCTCCAAGGCCCTGGTCTGGGCCTCCTTCGGTGCCATCACCGTGGCCTTCTTCCTCTTCGTGCCGCGCGGCCTCATGAGCCTCAAATCCTTCATGGACTGCGCCGGCGAAGGCATGAAGGCCATGATGCCCGCCAACACCATCCTGGTGCTGGCCTGGACCATCAGCGGCGTGTGCCGTGACCTGCTGCAGACCCCGCTCTTCGTCAAGACCATGGTGGCCGACGGCGGCATCTCCGGCGGCCTGCTGCCCGCCATCATCTTCGTGGTGGCCGGTTTCCTGAGCTTCTCCACCGGTACCGCCTGGGGCACCTTCGGCATCCTGATCCCCATCGTGGTGCCCGTTGCCCAGGCCGTCGATCCCAACCTGGTGCTGGTCTGCCTGTCCGCCACCCTGGCCGGCAGCGTGTTCGGCGACCACTGCTCGCCCATCTCCGACACCACCATCCTGTCCAGTGCCGGCGCCGGTTGCGCCCATCTGGAACACGTCTCCACACAAATGCTCTATGCCTGTGTGGTGGCGGCCAGCAGCACGGTGGGCTATGTGGTCTCCGGCCTCACCCACGGCAGCCTGCTGCCCGGCTTCGCTTCCGGCCTGATCTTCATGGTGGTGACCATGCTGGTGCTGCGCCAGCGCAACAAGCAAAAGGACGCTGCCCAGGCCTAGCCGGGCTTTCCGCGATACCGACGAAAAAGGCGCTTCCCCTCGGGGAAGCGCCTTTTTTACGTCATGCGAACGATCAAGCCGGGAGGAAGACGGCGTCAGGAAGCCGAACCGCCATCCTCGTCCTTGTCGTGTCCCTTGCTGCCCTGCAGCTTGCGGAAGATGGTGCTGCGGTTGACCTGGAACAGCTCCGAGACCCGGCGGACGGAACCGTGCACCTCGATGGCCCGGCGCAAAAAGTCCCGCTCCATGTCGGCGATGATCTCGCGCAGGGGCCGGGCCTGCATGAGCACGGCATCCAGATGGCCGCCGCTCTCGTCGTGCAGGCCGCTGATGTTGGACGGCAGGTCGCGGGGCGAGATGCGGGGCCCCTGCCGGGTGATGACCAGGCTGTGGACCAGGTTCTGCAATTCGCGCACGTTGCCCGGCCAGCGGTACTGGGCCAGCATGTCCAGCGTGATGTCCATGAAGGCCAGCTTCTTGCGGTATTTGGTGGTGTACTGGCGCAGGAAGAGCTCCGCCAGCACGCGTACGTCCTCGGGCCGCTCGCGCAGGGGCGGGATGCGGACCGTGCCCACGTTGAGACGGTAGAACAGGTCACGGCGGAAGGTGCCCGCCTCCACGCATTCCTCAAGGTTGCGGTTGGTGGCGGCGATGATGCGCACGTCCACCTTGCGGGGCTGGGAGCTGCCCACGCGCACGATCTCGTTGTCCTGCAGCACGCGCAACAGGCGCGTCTGCATGGAAAGGGGCAGCTCGCCCACTTCATCGAGGAAGATGGTGCTGCCGTCGGCGATCTCGAAATAGCCGGGCTTGCCCTTGCTGGACGCACCGGTGAAGGCACCGGGCACATAACCGAAGATTTCCGATTCCGTCAGGGTCTCGGAGATGCCGCCGCAGTCCACCTTGAGCAGGATCTTGTCCTTGCGGCGGCTCCAGCGGTGGGTCAGGCGGGCGAACACGTCCTTGCCCACGCCGGTCTCGCCCATGATGAGCACGGTGGCGTCCGTGCTGGCGTAGCGCTTGAGCTCCATGGCCACCGACTGCATGGCGCTGCTGGCGAAGACCGGCTCCAGGTCGCGCCCCTGGGACTGGGCCACGAAGGCCAGCTTGTCGTTGATCTCCTTGATGAGCTTGCGCTGCTCGCCGGTCTGCTCGTTGAGCTCGGCCAGGCGGGTCTCGTCGCGCACGAAGGTGACCACCAGACAGACGCGCCCCTTGTCGTCAAAAACGGGCGACCCGGAGATGACCACGTTCTTGCCGTCCTTGAGCTTCTGCATATAGGTGGCGGGCTTGCCCGTGCGCACCACTTCGGGGTTCAGGGCCAGGTCGAAAAAGCCTTCGCTGACCAGGTCGCGCACGTTCTTGCCCCGCAGGTCCCGGGCAGGCACCCCCACCAGATCGGCATACATCTGGTTCACATACAGGGTGGTGCCCATGGCGTCGGAAATGAAAACACCGTCGGAAATGGTATCGAGGATGGAAGTGAAGAATTTGTGCCAGTTGACCATATCCGCTCCTTGAGAAGGCAGAGGAGGCAAAAAAAGGGCCCGTCCCCGAAAGACGGACCCTTTACGGTTGCACGAAAGCCCGGCCTAACGGGGGATGACGACGCGGTCCCCCAGCGTGGCGACGGCGATCTTCTGCAGGGCGGCAAACTTTTTGTCGTCCAGCGTCACGTCGCCCATGGGGGGCACACGGTCCAGGAAGGTGTACTTCTGCGTGCCCAGACGGTGATAGGGCAGCATCTCGTACTTCACATGCTCGAAAGGCTTGAGGAAGTCGCAGATGGCCTTGATGTCCGGGCCATGATCGTTGAACCCGGGAATGACGGGCGTACGGGCCGTGATGGGCAGGTCCGGGAACTCCGTCACCAGGGTCTGGAAATTCTTCAGGATGAGGTCGTTGGGCATGCCGGTGTGCTTTTTGTGCACTTCGGGATCCATGTGCTTGATGTCGAACAGCACATAGTTGAGGTACTGGGCCGCCTCACGCACCACATCGGTGGGGACGAGACCACAGGTCTCGATGCAGGTCTTCACACGGCGCTCACGGGCCAGGCGCAGCAGGTTGAGGGCAAATTCGCTCTGCAACAGGGGCTCGCCGCCGGAGATGGTCATGCCGCCACCGGAGCGAGCATAAAACATGGCATCTTCCTGCGCAACCTTGAGGGCCTCGGCCACGGTGTAGGGCTTGCCGTAGACGATGATCCCCTGGGCCGGACAGGCTTCGGCACAGGGCATGTCCTTGCAGCCCACGCATTTGCTGCGGTCGATGGCCACGAAGCCGTCCTAGCGACGGGACAGGGCACCGTTGGGACAGGCCTTGAAGCAGCGGGTGCACTTGTCCGTCCCCAGGCAGCGGCCCTGGTTGTAGGCCAGCTCCGGTTCCCTGTGCTGGGATTCCGGGTTGCTGCACCAGCGGCAGCGCAGACCGCAGCCCTTGGTGAAGACGATGGTACGGATGCCGGGACCATCATGCACGGAATATTTCTGGATATTGAAAACGAGGCCGCGCGCGTTGTTGTTTTCGATCACGGGGTCACCGCCGGGG
>OLXI01001247.1_pt1 | contig 12666 bp, 9 predicted proteins | sample 1674181 | NCBI WGS metagenome assembly OLXI01 (sample SAMEA103958148, study PRJEB25191) | human gut metagenome | reverse complement strand
CATGAAATTGACGGCCGGAATGGTCTGGTGGAACGACGTGTCGAAGACCGTGACCTGCGGCGTTCCCGGCAGCACCTTCTCGATCGAAAGCACGCCTTCGAGGTTGGCGGGATTGTGCAGCGGCGCGATCTCGAACAGCGAGCGGATTTTGCTCTTGACCTCCTCGGTGACGATGCAGCTTTCGGGGAAGAATTCGCCGCCGTGGGCTACGCGGTGGCCGACGGCTTTCACCTCGTCCAGCGAGCGGATGACGCCGTGCTCCGGGGCGGTGAGGGCGTCGAGCACGAGTTTGATGCCCGTCGTGTGGTCGGGAATCGGACGGTGCAGCTCGAAAGGCTGTTTGCCGACGGGTTTATGGATGAGGTCGCCTTCCGGCAGGCCGATACGTTCCACGATGCCTTTTGCGAGCAGTGTGCTCGATGCGGCTTCCATGTCGATCACCTGATACTTGATCGACGAGCTGCCGCAGTTCAATACCAAAATTACCATTGTCTTTCTATGTAGTTAATTCCTAAATGTTGTTCCGATCCACATGCCGAGCGCTGCAAAAACGATGCATACCGCGACGCTCAGCGCCACATAAACCGCCGCCGCATTGTAACATCCGGCCCGCAGCAGACGCACCGTGTCGGCCGAAAAGGTCGAAAAGGTGGTGAAGCCTCCGCAGAATCCCACGATGAGCAGCCAGCCCAGCGTCTCGGAGACACTGGCTTCCAGCAGGATGCCGATCAGCAGCGAACCCGCGGCGTTGACCGTGAACGTGCCCGCCGGAAATCCCAGCAGCGTCTGTCCGGCCAAGATCCCGCCCGAAAGCAGATAACGGACGATGCTGCCCGCCGCGCCGCCGAATCCCACGGCCATAAGTTCACGAATCATAAGTTAAATATACATCTAATTTTAAGGATGTGCAAATTTACGGAAAAAATGATTACGAATCGTTATATTTTTTGTTGTTTTTCGGGTGAAATCCGATGCGGAAGGCTTCAGGATTCCCGGATCTGCCCGTCGCCCGTGACGACGTATTTGTAGGTCGTCAGTTCGGGAAGGCCCATCGGACCGCGGGCGTGGAGCTTCTGGGTCGAGATTCCCACCTCGGCGCCGAAGCCGAACTGGCCGCCATCGGTGAAGGCCGTCGAGACGTTGACGTAGACGCAGGCGGCGTCCACGGCGCGCGTGAACTGCGCGGCGGTCCGTTTGTTTTCGGTGATGATGGCTTCGCTGTGGCGCGACGAGTAGCGGGCGATGTGCGCGAGGGCCTCTTCGGGCGATGCGACGGTCCTGACGGCGAGTTTGTAGTCGAGGAATTCCGTGCCGAAGTGCTCTTCGGAAGCGTGTTCCAGCAGGTCGGCGGGGTAGTGTCCGCCGAGGGCCGCGAAAGCCTCGGCGTCGGCGTAGACCGTGACGCGGGCGGCGGCCAGCGGGGCACAAAGCTCCGGCAGGTCGGCGAGCCGGTCGCGGTGGATGACGAGGCAGTCGAGGGCGTTGCAGACGCTGACGCGCCGGGTTTTGGCGTTGCAGACCACGGCGCGGCCTTTTGCGAGGTCGCCGTCGCGGTCGAAGTAGGTGTGGACGATGCCGGCGCCGGTTTCGATGACCGGAACGCGGGCGTTTTCGCGCACGAAGCGGATCAGGCCCGCGCCGCCGCGCGGAATGACGACGTCGACGTAACCCACGGCGTTCAGCAGCGCTCCGACGGAAGCGTGGTCCGACGGAAGCAGGGTGAAGGCGTGTTCGTCGATGCCTTCGCTGCGCAGGGCTTCGTGCAGCAGGGCGGCGATGGCTTCGTTGGAGTGACGGGCGTCGCCGCCGCCCTTCAGCACGCAGGCGTTGCCCGTTTTGATGCAGAGCGAGAAGATGTCGGCCGTGACGTTGGGCCGGGCTTCGCAGATCATGCCGACCACGCCGAACGGAACCCGCCGTTTGACGATGGTCATTCCGTTGGGGCGGGTGCGCCGCTCCAGCTCTTCGCCCTGCGGCGAGGGCAGTCCGGCGACGGATTCCATGTCGGCGGCGATCGAGGCGATGCGTTCCGTCGTCAGCCGCAGGCGGTCGCGCATGGGTGAATCGGCGTCCATCGCCTCCAGGTCGAGGGCGTTGGCCGCGAGCACTTTTTCGGTGTTTTCCCGCAGCAGGGCGGCGGCTTTCGCGACGGTGCGGCTCAATCGCCCGGCGTCGACAAGGGCCAGTTCATTGCCGGCGCGCCGGGCGGCGGCGAAGATCGTATCGTATTCCATTTTTATTCCAGATATAGGTAATCGCAGTGAATCAGCGGTTTGAGACCTTTGCGGCCGAGGTTGCGGCGGGCCGTCGCGCTGTCGCACGAGATGCGGCCCACGGCCAGCTGCGTTCCGTCGGGCGAGAGGATGCGCACCAAATCGTCGCGTTCGAAATCGCCCTCGACGGCCGTGACGCCCACGGCGAGGATGCTGGCGGCCTTGCTGGCCCGGACGGCCGCTGCGGCGCCTTCGTCGATGCGCAGGACGCCTTTGGCGAAGCCTTCGCTGCTGGCGATCCACATTTTGACGCCCGACGCCGTGTGCGGGGCGGGTTCGAAACGGGTGCAGAGCACCTCCTCGCCGGTCAGCGCCAGAGCGGTCAGGATGTTGTCGCGGCGGCCGTTGGCGATGATGACTTCGATGCCCTCGCCGGCCACGCGCGACGAAATGCGGCTCTTGGTCGCCATGCCGCCCCGGCCCCGCGATGAGCGCGCCGGGTCGATGTACCGCGAGAGGTCTTCGGAGGGTTTCACGCGGCGGATCACCTGCGACGAGGGGTCGGAGGGCGAGCCGTCGTAGATGCCGTCGATGTTGCTCAGGATAATCAGCGCTTCGGCCTGCATCATGGCCGCCACGAGTCCCGAAAGTTCGTCGTTGTCGGTGAACATCAGCTCGGTGACCGAGATGGTGTCGTTCTCGTTGACGATCGGGATCACGCCGTTGGCGAGCATGACCTCCATGCAGTTGCGCTGGTTGAGATACTGCCGCCGCGTGGAGAGGCTCTCCTTGGTGGTGAGCACCTGCCCGCAGACGATGCCGTATTCGTTGAAGAGGTCGTAGTAGCGGTTCAGCAGTTTCACCTGACCTACGGCCGAGAAGAGCTGGCGGGCCGAAACGGTGTCGATGCGTCCGACGCGGGTTTCGAGCAGGCTGCGGCCCGAGGCCACGGCGCCCGACGAGACGAGGATCACCTCGATGCCGGCGCGGTGCAGCCGGGCGATCTGGTCCACGAGGGACGAAATGCGCGTGGTGTCGGGGCGTCCGTCGTCGCGGGTCAGCACGTTGCTGCCAGCCTTGATGACGATGCGGCGGTATTTGCTGGTTCTGTCCATGTCTTTGCGGTCCGGGCGTCGCCCGGCGTTACGGTTCGTATTTGTAGCCCACGCCCTTGACGGTGACGATCTTTTCGTCGCCGATCTTCTGGCGCAGTTTGCGGATGTGCACGTCGATGGTGCGGTCGCCCACGACCACCTCCGAACCCCAGATCCGGGCATATATCTCTTCGCGCGAGAAGAGTTTGCCCGGCGACGAGTAGAGCAGGTCCAAGAGGGCGAACTCCTTGCGGGGCAGGCTGATTTCGCGGCCGTCGCGCGTGACGGTGTAGCGCTCGCGGTCCATGGCGACGCCCTCCTCCGCCGGAGCGGGGGCCTTTCCGGCGTCGATGCGCTTGAGGATGGCCTGCACGCGGCTGACCAGCAGTTTCATCTTGATCGGCTTGGTCAGGTAGTCGTCGGCCCCCACGCCGAAGCCGGCCAGCTGCTGCTCCTCTTCGCCCAAGGCCGAGAGGAAGACGACCATCGTGTCGCGCAGCTGCGGGTCCTCGCGGATGGCGCGGCAGGTCTGCGCCCCGTCCATCACGGGCATCATCATGTCCAGCAGGATCAGGTGGGGGCGGTGCTGCGCCGCGGCTTTCAGCGCTTCGGCTCCGTTCTGGGCCGTGAATACCTCGTAACCCTCCTTGACGAGGGTGTATTTCACGAATTCGAGGATGTCGGGTTCGTCGTCGACGAGCAGGATGCGGTGGCTCATAATTTCGGTCAATGCGTTTTCGGCGGCGCACCGGCGGCCGGTTGGCCGTGTGCCGCGCATATCTTGTGCGAAGTTAGCAAATTTCCGGCGAAATCGTTCGGCGGCACGGGAAAAATGGTTATATTTGCGAGATTTATATACTTCCGTATATATGGAACTCAAAAACGTGTATTGAGATGGCTACTGAAAATCCGATTCTTCCTGCTCCTGAGGAGCAAGTCAGCAAGGCTGCTGAAGATGTGCAGAAGGCAACTTCCGAAGTGACTCCCGAAGTCCCTGATTCCGAAACGGCTGCGACTGCAGAACCCGAAACGCCCGCTGCCGCGCAGGGCGAACCCGCAGCGTCCGCCGCCGAGGCGCCCGTAAGCGAAGCGCCGGCCGAAGAGACCGTCGCCGAAACGGCTGCGGAAGCTCCTGCTGCCGGCGAGGCTGCCGCAGAGGCGCCTGCAGACGGGAAGGGTGCGCCTGCGGAGGTGCCTGCGGCTGAAGTCCCCGCCGCAGAGGTCGTTGCCGAGGCTCCTGCCGCCGAAACGGCTGCGGAAGCGGCTCCCGCTGAAGAGACGGCGCGTGCGAAATGTGCCCGGATCAAGCCTGCGGCCGAAGCGGTCGTAACGGAGACGGAAGAGGAGGCTGCGGCGTCCGACGTGCAGGTGGATTTCGCGGACGAGGAGGCCGCGCTGGCGGCGCAGGACGCCGGACTCGAACTGGAGGGCGAGACCGCCGAGGAGGCCGAGGCCGAGCAGATGGCGGGAAGCGCCGCCGATACCGAAGACAAATTCACGGGCCGGGGCAAGGAGGAACTGGTGGCTTTGTTTACGCGCATGCTCGAAGAGCAGCCCGTGCAGTCGATCCGCCGGGATGTGGAGGCGCTGAAGATCGCCTTCTACCGCATCCGCCGCGCCGAGGTCGAAGCCGCACGCCGCAAATTCATCGAGGAAGGCGGCGCCGAAGAGGATTTTGCGCCGGCAGTGGACGGCGTCGAGGTGCAGCTCAAGGAGCTGTTCAAGGAGTACCGCCGTCGCCGCGACGAGTTCATCGCCAATCTCGAAGCCGAGAAGGAGAAGAACCTGCAGGTCAAGCTGGGGATTATCGAGGAGCTGAAGGAGCTGGTCAATTCGGACGAGACGCTCAACCATACCTTTACTAAATTCCGCGAGTTGCAGCAGCGCTGGAAGGAGACCGGCATCGTGCCCCTGCAGAACGTCAAGGATTTGTGGGAGACCTATAACCTGCACGTCGAGAATTTCTACAGCTTCATCAAGATCAACAAGGAGCTGCGCGATCTGGACCTGAAGAAGAATTACGAGCAGAAGGTGGCTCTGTGCGAGCAGGCCGAGGCGCTCGTGCTGGAGCCTTCGGTGGTCGAAGCGTTCCACAAACTGCAGAAACTGCACGACGAATGGCGCGAGACGGGTCCCGTGGCCAACGAATACAAGGAGGTGCTGTGGGAGCGTTTCAAGGCGGCGTCGAGCCGGATCAACAAACAGCATCAGGAGCACTTCGAGGCGCTGAAGGGCGAGCAGGTCCGCAACCTCGAACTGAAGACGGAGCTTTGCGCCGCCACCGAGGAGCTGGCCGCGCAGCCGCTCACCACCCGCAAGGAGTGGAACCGGGCCAGCGACCGTCTGCTGGAGATTCAGAAGACGTGGAAGACCATCGGCTTCGCGCCCAAGAAGGACAACAACCGCATATATGAACGTTTCCGCACGGCGTGCGACAGGTTCTTCGAGGCCAAGCGTCAGTTCTATTCGGGCGTGAAGGCCGAGATGGAGCATAATCTGCAGCTCAAGACCGAAATATGCGAGGCCGCCGAGTCGCTGATGAACAGCGAGGAGTGGAAGAAGGCGACCGACGAGCTGATCGCCCTGCAGGCCCGCTGGAAGGAGATCGGCGCCGTGTCGCGCCGGCATTCGGATGCGATCTGGCGGCGTTTCCGCGCGGCGTGCGACAAATTCTTCGAGCGCAAGGGCGCGCATTTCGCCAGCGTGGACGGCGAGCACGAGGAGAATCTGAAGAAGAAGCTCGCGCTGCTGGAAGAGATGGCCGCGGCCGATGTCAAGACGGGCGGTTACGACGTGATCCGCGACTTCCAGCGCCGCTGGGGCGAGATCGGGTTCGTACCCATCAAGCAGAAGGACGCCGTGCAGAAGAAGTACAAGGCCGCCGTCGATGCGCTGTTCAACACGCTGCGCGGCACCGAGCGCGACCGTTCGATGAACCGTTTCCGCGAGAAGGTGTCGTCGTTCAAGTCGGCGGGCGGCAGCCGCCTGCGTTCGGAGCGCGAACGGCTCTACGGCAAGGTGCGCCAGTTGGAGCAGGAGATCGGCCTGCTGGAGAACAATATCGGTTTCTTCGCCAAGTCGAAGAACGCCGAGTCGCTGATCGCCGACGTGAAGGCCAAGATCGAGCGCGCCCGTGAGGATATGGCCGCCGCGATCGAGAAAGTGAAGCTGATCGACCGTCAGGCGCAGGAGGAGAATCACGAAAACAACGAAAATAAATAGTAATAAACGTAATGAAACTTTCCAAACCCAAGTACATATTTGTTACGGGCGGCGTTGCGTCGTCGCTCGGCAAGGGTATTATTTCGGCCTCGATAGCCCGACTTCTGCAGGCGCGCGGCTATTCGGTGACCATTCAGAAACTCGACCCCTACATCAACGTCGATCCCGGAACGCTGAATCCCTACGAACACGGCGAATGCTATGTGACGGAGGACGGCGCGGAGACCGACCTCGATCTGGGCCACTACGAACGCTTTACGAACCAGCCCACGTCGAAGGCCAACAACGTCACGACGGGCCGGATTTACAAGAGCGTCATCGAGAAGGAGCGCAAGGGCGAGTATCTGGGCAAGACCGTGCAGGTCATTCCCCATATCACCGACGAGATCAAGCGCCGCATCCAGCTGCTGGCGCAGAAGAAGGTTTACGACGTTATCATCACCGAGATCGGCGGTACGGTGGGCGACATCGAGTCGCTGCCGTTCATCGAGTCGGTGCGCCAGCTCCGCTATTCGCTGGGTTACCGGAATACGGCGCTGGTTCACCTGACGCTGATCCCCTACATGGCCGCTTCGGGCGAGTTGAAGACCAAACCCACGCAGCACTCGGTGAAGGCCCTGCTGGAGAACGGTCTCCAGCCCGACATCCTCGTGCTGCGCACCGAGCATCCGCTTTCGGTGAACCTGCGCCGCAAGGTGGCCCTGTTCTGCAACGTGGACGCCAACGCCGTGATGGAGTCGATCGACGTACCGACGATCTACGAAGTGCCGCAGAAGATGCACGACCAGCATCTGGACGAGGTGGTGCTCCAGAAACTCGACCTGCCCGCCGACAAGGAACCCGATATGACCGCGTGGAACGCGCTGGTAGACAAGATCAAGCACCCTTCGAAGAAGATCGAGATCGCGCTGGTCGGCAAGTACACCGAACTGCCCGACGCCTACAAGTCGATCTGCGAATCGTTCGTGCATGCGGGCGCCGTGAACGACTGCAAGGTGAAACTGCGCTATGTCAATTCAGAGAAGATCACGCCCGAAACCGTGGCCGAGAAGCTGGGCAAGATGTCGGGCATTCTGGTGGCTCCGGGCTTCGGAAACCGCGGCATCGAGGGCAAGATCGTGGCCGTGCGTTATGCCCGCGAAAACAACATTCCGTTCCTCGGCATCTGTCTGGGCATGCAGTGCGCCGTGATCGAGTTCGCCCGCAACGTGCTGGGCATCGCCGACGCCAATTCGAGCGAAATGGAATCGACGCCGCATCCGGTCATCGACCTGATGGAGGAGCAGAAGGGCGTGACGGCCAAGGGCGGCACGATGCGTCTGGGCGCCTATCCGTGTGCGCTGAAGAAGGGGTCGAAAGTCGCCGCGGCGTACGGCAAGCTCAATATTTCGGAGCGTCACCGTCACCGCTACGAGTTCAACAACGACTATCTGGAGCAGTTCGAAGCCGCCGGCATGCAGGCCGTGGGCATCAACCCCGATACGGGGCTGGTCGAGGTGGTCGAAGTGGCGAACCATCCGTGGTTCGTCGGCACGCAGTATCATCCCGAATACAAGAGTACGGTGCTGAAGCCTTCGCCGCTGTTCGTGGCGTTCGTCGGAGCGGCGCTCAAATACGCCGGGGAAAAGAAGTAATAACCGCACAAAGTAAGAAGCAAACACGTTTAGATGGATAAAAAAACAATTTTGGGTATTGTCGTCGTGGCGGTCCTTTTTCTGGGATTCGCCTATGTCAATACCAAACAGCAGGAGAAATATCAGCAGGAAATGGCCGCGTGGCAGGCCTATCAGGATTCGGTAGCCGCCGCTTCGCGTCCCGCGGTTCCCGCGGCGGACAGCGCGGCGGGCGGCGCTGCGGAGAGTGCGGTTGCGGCGTCCGGTGAGACGGCGGCGCCCGAAGCGGAGGCGGATTTGGCCCAGACCGTGCGTCAGCGTCGGATCGCCGCGATGGGCGAGTATCTGACCGCGGCGCAGGAGGCAGAGCCTGAAGAGTTTACGGTGGAGAACGAGGTGATGACGGTGCGTTTCTCTACGCGCGGCGGACAGATCACGGGCGTGACGCTCAAGGACTACACCAAGTACGCACCCCGCGGTCAGCGCGACCAACTGATCGAGTTGATGGACCCTGCGAGCGCCCGGTTCGACATGTCGTTCTATGTGAAGAACGGCCTGAACAACGTCAAGGTCAATACGATGGATTACGTCTTCCGCGCCGAACCCGTGGAGACGGCAGGCGATGCCCGGCGTGTGACGATGCGTCTTGCAGTGGCGGAGAACGCATGGCTCGAATACGAGTACCTTATATATAATAAGCAGGCTCCGGAGCGCGATTACCTCGTGGATTTCAACGTCCGGCTGGTGAACATGGCCCCGCAGATGGCCAACCAGACTTCGATCGGCATCGACTGGTCGAATGTCTCGTACCAGAACGAGAAGGGGTTTCAGAACGAAAACATGTATACGACGCTGGCCTACCGTTTTCCGGGCGAAAGTTCGATCGAGGAGCTGGGCATGAGCGACGGCGCCAAGTCGAAGAGCGTATCGACGGCGGTGAACTGGGTGGCTTTCAAGCAGCAGTTCTTCTCGTCGGTCTTCATCGCGCCGCAGAACGTCTCCAGCGCCAACATGGCCTTCGATACGGCGGCTCCCGGCTCGGAGCTGCTCAAGAGTTTCTCCGTGCAGATGGCTGTGCCCTACTCGGCGCAGGTCGAAGGATATGATTTCGCATTCTACTTCGGTCCCAACAAATATGCGATCCTGAAGAAAGTCACCGACAACAACGGTGCGGACCTCCATATGGAGCGTCTGATTCCGCTGGGATGGGGTATCTTCGGCTGGGTGAACCGCTGGTGTGTGATTCCGGTCTTCGACTTCCTGCGCAACTACATCGGCAGTTTCGGCATCATCATCTTCATCCTGGTGCTTCTGGTGAAGCTGGTGATCTCGCCGCTGACCTACAAGAGTTACGTTTCGATGGCCAAGATGCGTCTGGTCAAACCCCAGATCGACGAGCTGGCGAAGAAGTATCCCAAGCCGGAGGACGCCATGAAAAAGCAGCAGGCGACGATGGAGCTTTATAAAAAGGCGGGCATCAACCCCATGGGCGGCTGTATTCCGATGCTGATTCAGATGCCGATCCTGATCGCCATGTTCCGCTTCTTCCCGGCGTCGATCGAGCTGCGTGAGCAGCCGTTCCTCTGGGCCGACGACCTCTCGTCGTACGACAGCATCGTGAACCTGCCGTTCTCGATCCCGTTCTACGGCGACCATGTCAGCCTGTTCGCGCTGCTGATGGCCGTGTCGCTGTTCGGCTACTCCTACTTCAATTACCAGCAGACCGCTTCGTCGCAGCCCCAGATGGCCGGCATGAAGTTTATGATGGTCTACATGATGCCGATCATGATGCTATTGTGGTTCAACAGCTATTCGAGCGGCTTATGCTACTATTACCTGCTGTCAAACCTCTTCACGATCGGGCAGACGCTCGTCATCCGCCGCATCGTGGATGACGAGAAGATTCATGCCGTGATGCAGGCCAATGCCGCGAGGAAGTCGAAAGGCAAGAAATCGAAATTCCAGCAGCGCTACGAGGAGCTGATGCGTCAGCAGGAGGCCCAGCAGCGGGCCAAACGCAAGTAGTTCCCGGACCGGAAGCCTTCGGGGAGAGACCGGACCCGACTGGAATTGACCGGGAGCGGTCAGAACCGGCCCGAAGCGTTCGGGCTGTTGAATGGACTGCAGAGAACAGGCCGGAGACGAAACCTTTGAACCGGGTGTGCGTCTCCGGCCTTGTTTTTGCTCTGGTGCGGATGTGTAAAATCGTACGACTATGATGAAACGAATTTTTTTTGTGCTGGCGCTTATGGCGGCCGGCACGGCGCTCCGGGCGCAGAGTCTCGGCGGGGAGTATCGACTCAAACGGATCGTTCCGGTCGAAGGACGGCAGGGAATCGCCGCCGACTCGAACTATTATTACGTTTCGGGCAGCACGGCGCTCTACAAGTATGATAAGCAGGGGCGGCTGGTCGCCGAAAACGAACACCCGTTCGAAGGACTGCCGCTCGAAGCCAATCACTTGGGCGATATCGACGTGTGGAACGGCGAGCTGTATGCCGGTATCGAGACTTTCGAAGACGGCAAGGGCGAGAACATTCAGGTCGCCGTTTACGATGCGGACAACCTGAAATGGAAGCGTTCGATCGACTGGGACCCCGAATCTGGGCAGGTCGAGGTGAGCGGACTGGCCGTGGACCGGGACAACGACATGGTCTGGATGTCGGACTGGGTGGACGGCCGCTATCTGTACGGCTATGATCTCAAGACGGGGAAGTATGTCCGCAAGGTGCATCTGCGTCCGGTTCCGCAGTGGCAGCAGGGGATCTTCATGGTGGACGGCCGGATGCTGATCTCGGCCGATGACGGCGATGCGGACCTCGACGAGCCGGATACGATCTATATCGCCGACATGCGCGACGGGAAGAGTTATGCGACGGCGCTGCCGTTTCGCGCGATGACCGATTTCCTGCGTGCGGGCGAAATCGAAGGATTGGCGATAGATCCGCAGACCGACGAATTGCTGGTGCTGGCCAACCGCGGTTCGCGGATCGTGCTGGGGATGGTCAAGGGCTTTTATCCCGGCTACGACAAGGAACTGCACGAGGTTTATGTTTTCGAAAAGGTAAAATAGAAAAAGTCCCGGAAGGGACCTTTTCTATTTGGAGCGGACATGGCGCCGCCGGGTGCATTTGCCGGATGTGTTTGCCGGATGTGTTTGCCGGGCGCATTTGCCGGGTGCATTTGCCGGATGTGTTTGTCGGGGCTGGAACGGAAGTCTGTCCGGGACGATTGCAGGAACCGATTGCCGTGGCATCTGAGAGGGCGGACGATGGGGCGGGCTGAGTTGCGGGGACCGCGATTGTCCGAAACCTGCTGCTTGGCGGTTTCGGGTTCGTGATTTATAAATCCGCTTCGGTTGCTTGCCGGGAGTTGCGGTCGCTGATGATCGCGTCGAAATTTTCCAGCGCCCAGCCGATGAGCGAGACGAGATGGGGCATGAGCGATTCGCCGCGGGGCGTGAGGGCGTATTCGACGCGCGGCGGCACTTCGGGGTAGACCGTGCGCGAAAGCAGGCCGTCCTGTTCGAGCCGCCGCAGGGTCGAGGCGAGCATCTTCTGCGAGATGTCGGTCATCCGGCGGTGTATCTCCGAAAAGCGCAGACGCCCGCCCGTGTGCAGGTTGTAGAGCACCAGCAGGGACCATTTGTCGCCGAAGCGGTCCACGATATTGCGGATGGGGCAGGCGGCGTACCCCGGATCGGTTGCGGTTTTCGCCATCTTATTCGACGTAGAGCACGAGGCCTTTGAGGTATTCGCCTTCGGGGTGGTAAATGCTGATCGGGTGGTCGGCGGGCTGCGTCATCTGGTGCAGGATGCGTACGTTGCGGCCTGCGATGGCTGCGGCCGAGAAGACCGTCGTGCGGAACAGTTCCTTCGATACGGCCTGCGAGCAGGAGAACGTGAAGAGGATGCCGCCGGGCTTGATCTGCGAAATGGCGCGGGCGTTGAGCCGCTTGTAGCCTTGCAGGGCGTTGCCCAGCACCTTGTGGTGTTTGGCGAAGGCCGGAGGGTCGAGGATGATCAGGTCGTATTTGTCGCCGATGTCCTTGAGATACTCCACGGCGTCGGCCGCAATCTCGCTGAAGTCGGCCTCCCGGCCGAAGTTGAGCACCATGTTTTCGGTTGCGAGTGTCACGGCGCGTTCGGAGGAGTCCACCGAGCAGACCTTTCGGGCGCCGCCCGCCATGGCGTAGACCGAGAATCCGCCCGTGTAACAGAAGGTGTTGAGCACCGTGCGGCCTTTGGCGTAGCGTTTCACCAGTTCGCGGTTTTCGCGCTGGTCGAGGAAGAAGCCCGTTTTCTGTCCCTTTTCCCAGTTGACGCAGAACCGCTCGCCGTTTTCCAGAACGATGTGCGACGCATGGTCCGAGGTTCCCCACAGGTAGCCGTCGACGGCTCCGAGGGCGGCCTTGAAGGGGAGCGTCTGCGATGATTTGTCGTAGATGGCCGTGAGGCGCGCGCCGTAGACCGTGCGCAGCGCCTCGGCGATCTGCATCCGCGCGTGGTACATGCCCGCCGAGTG
>OLXI01001239.1_pt1 | contig 12709 bp, 9 predicted proteins | sample 1674181 | NCBI WGS metagenome assembly OLXI01 (sample SAMEA103958148, study PRJEB25191) | human gut metagenome | reverse complement strand
AACGGGCACGGTAACAGTGCCGATATACTTCCTGAAATCACAAGAATGAGGGAGCACCCATTGATGCTCCCTCATGTTTCATTTTTATGTTCTGTTGAGCAGTCCCGCCATACGGATATGAAGCTCATGTGCTTCGCCGGACTGCTGGTTTATTTGCCCAGTGGCTTACCTGTCAGCTTTTCATAGCCCTCCAGATAAATATCGATCGTCTTCTGTGCGACATCATCCGGTAACTTCCATCCCTTCTCCGGATTAGCTTTCAGCCAGTCACGTGCAAACTGCTTGTCAAAGGATGGCTGTCCATGACCCGGCTCATATACATCTGCAGGCCAGAAACGAGAGCTGTCCGGTGTCAGCATTTCATCACCGATTACAATATTTCCATCCTCATCCAGACCGAATTCAAACTTGGTGTCTGCAATGATAATGCCTTTCGTCAGTGCATATTCTGCACATTTTTTGTAAAGAGCGATCGTATAATCCTTGATCTTCTTTGCATATTCTTCCCCTTTACCCGGGAAATATTTCTCCAGATGAACGATACTCTGTTCATAAGATATATTTTCATCATGATCGCCGATCTCGGCTTTTGTGGAAGGTGTGTAAATAGGCTCAGGCAGCTTATCGGATTCCTTCAGGCCTTCCGGAAGCTTAATCCCACAGACTGTGCCATCTTTCTGGTAGCTTGCCCATCCGCTGCCTGTGATATATCCACGCACGATACACTCAACCGGAATCATCTGCAGCTTTCTGCACATCATGCTGTTACCATCAAATTTTTCCTGCTGGAAAAATTCAGGCATATCTTTTACATCAACGGAAATCATGTGGTTCGGAATGATATCTTCTGTCATATCGAACCAGAATTTAGACATCTGTGTAAGAACTGTTCCTTTTTTGGAAATCACATTGTCCAGAATCACATCGAAGCAACTGATACGATCTGTCGCTACCATGATCAGGCTGTCCCCATTGTCATAAATCTCACGTACTTTACCTTCTTTGATCGGCTTTAATTCCTGCATCTTTTTTCTCCTTATTCTCTGATGACCCGTTAGGTCATTTTATTACAGACCACGAATCTGCATGGCTCCGGATCGTTATGCAGATTCCAAACCGCATATATCCTGTGATACCGGGCAGCAGACAATACCTGTCCTATATCTGTGTAACACTTTTTATAGTCTGCTGTCAAGCCTTGCGGTAAAACTATTCATGAAAGTCCTCTATACCAAGTACGGTATCGTAAACCGCCACATGATCATAAATACATCTCCAGCTGCTTGTTGCATTTCCCGTGACACAGACATATGCATTTCCCGCCACATCCTGTGCGTAACTGGCAGCACAGTTTCCTGACTGCACCACATAACCCGTTTTGGCACCGAGCACCAGCTTCCCATTATCTTTATCCTCGATCCGGCGTAAAAACCAGTTAGAAAGAATCATCCCTTCCGGATGCTGCTCTGTCACGGATGTTGTATAAGTATGTGCGGATAACACCTCCCTGCAGAACGGATTATCCATTGCGGCTTCCATGATCATTGCCATATCATAAACGCTGCAGTGATGCGCCTCATCATATAATCCGACGCAGTTTGTAAAATGTGCAGTCTGGGAAAGTCCCATTTCTTCCATTTTCTGATTCATCAGTGCCACAAATGCTTCTTCGGAGCCTGCCACATATTTGGCAAGTGCAACTGCTGCCTCAGCACCGGATGGCAGGATCGTTCCGTAAAACAGATCTCTGACCGTCACCTGTTCATCCAGCTCAAACCCTGCATTGCTGCAATCGTTGGAATAACTGTAGTCCGTATCCTCTATCGTGATCGTTACTTTATCATCCAGCCTGCTTTCATCGATCTGCTCTGCTGCCACAAGCACCGTCAGGATCTTTGTCATGGAAGCAGGATTGATGACCGTCTGGGCATTCCGCTGCTGCAGGATCGTTTTATTTCCCACATCTACTAAAATGGCATAGCTGCTGACAACTTCCGCCGGCACATCTGTTGTTTCCGGTGTTGCTTCTGCGCTGTAGACAATGCCCGGTTCCGTATCCTGCGCTGTCTGTCCGTCTGCCGGCTGTACGTTAGCAGATGCTATCGCACTGTCATCCGCACCGGCGATCATATTTTCTCCGCCCGCCGGATCCGCAGCTTCCTCCATCCGGATCTGCGTGCTATCATCTGCCGCCTGTCCGGACTGCGTCTGCTCTGTCCGGGCTGCTTTTGGCTTATGCAGCGTGACCGCGATCCCGATTGCCACGATCAGAACGAAAAGAGCCGGAATTCCGATCCTGCAGGCTTTCCTGATCCGCATCTGCTGCTGTTTTTTCCGCCGCATTTCCTCACGCCTTCTCTGACGCTGCAGCTGTCTTTTTTCTTCTATTTCCCGATCTACCTCTAAATAATCCTGTTCCATTTTACCCTTTCACACTTTCTTTTCGATTCTGTGTTTCCTTTATCTATCATTCATTTCCGTTCTTCCTGCATCCGGATCTCTCACCGGATTTTGCACCTCTTCCAGTTCCCGTCTATCTGGTCTCTTCGCTCTGCATCTGTATTTCCTCCCCACTCTGCATTCCGGGCTCGTTCTCTGTCTGTACTACATCATCATAGGTGTCCAGAAAATGATGCTTCACGCCATCCTTTTTATATGCCACGACAGTGCTCAGATTCACATTTTCCACGCTGCGGAATATATTGGATTCCACAAACGGATTGACCTGCTTCAAGGTTTTGATCAGTTCTTTGATCTCCACGCGTTTGGAACGGTTTTCATTGTTATTGCATGTTGTACATGTATCTGTAAACTTACATGCACACTGGATGAAATGCAGATCATTGTAATCACGCCATGCCTTGATATCATCCTCGCGGATCAGATACAGCGGGCGGATCAGCTCCATGCCTTCAAAATTTGTGCTGTGCAGCTTTGGCATCATGGTCTGCACCTGTCCACCATACAGCATTCCCATTAAAATCGTTTCTATGACATCGTCGAAATGATGGCCGAGTGCAATCTTATTACAGCCCATTTCCTTTGCAAAGCTGTATAAATGTCCCCGCCGCATACGTGCACAGAGATAGCACGGTGATTTTTCGATAGTATAGACAGAATCAAAGATATCTGACTCATAAATCTTTATCGGAATCTGCAGTCTTCTTGCATTTTCCTCGATCACCTGTCTGTTGGCGGGGCTGTAGCCCGGATCCATTACAAGAAATTTCACTGTAAAATCGAATTTATGATGCAGCAGAAGCTCCTGAAACAGCTTTGCCATGAGCATGGAATCTTTTCCGCCGGAAATACAGACTGCTATGCGGTCGCCTGGCTTTACAAGCTCATAATCCTTCACTGCCTTGACAAATCTGCACCAGATCGTCTTTCGGAATTTCTTGCGGATGCTCTTTTCCACTTCCTTGCAGTAATCCTCTGCTTCCTGCTGCTTAACGGTATCTAACAGCCACGCAATATAACCGCCCTCCAGACTGACCGCATCATATCCCGCTTCCGCCAGCTCTTCTGCCGCCTCTACGCTGAATTTTCCTCTGCTGCAGCAAATGACCTGCTTTTTCGTCCGGTCAAGCTGCTCATTTTCTAAAAGTGCATCCTGTGGGATCGCAGCTGCGCCCGGGATCGCACCATGTGCGATTTCCTCTTCGCCTCTGATATCGATCAGCTGATAGCTTCCCGCGGGAAGCAGTTTAAATTCCTCTAAGGAAATACTGTTTTTCATGTTTTGTCCTTCTTTTGGTTTGTTCTGTTATTGTATATCGCGGTCTCCGCTGCTGTCACCTGCTCCCCGTTTCCTGCGCAGGGTTGTGATCAGCTCATAGACCTCCGGTCTTCTTTCTTTCAGATGCGCATCCAGAATATGTCTTCGTTCCCGGAATTTCTGTGCCAGCTCCGGATGCTCCTGCGCGATCCGGTCATGCACTTCTTTTCGATGCGCTTCGATCTTTTCTGCCAGCGTCTGTTCATCCTTACCGGAAATATTAACGATTTCCTTCAGATGCTCCTCCAGATGCTCCAGCCATTCATCCTCATCAAGTTCTTCCATATGTGCCCAGCGGCCATGCAGAAGTGCCTCTACATCACCTGTCTCCTTAAGCTGCTCGATCTGCTTTTCGATCTGTTTCTCAATTGCGGTCTCTGCATCCTGTCCAAATGCCCAGACAAATTCCTGTACTCTGTTATCCGCACGCTTTCTGGAAGCGCTGCGTTCTGTATTATCGACACCGCCTTCGAGCGGATATGGTCTGCCGATGCCCATATCCTTGAGTGCAATGTGGATCGTGCGTCTGACATGTCCCTCTTCGATCAGGTAGCCAAGCCCAAGCTTGCGGAGCTGCTCGTTCAGTCCTGCAATGTGTTCCGTGATGTAAAACCGGATATTCTGCTTCTGCAAAGACTTACAGAGGATATCCAGCCCATCCGCAGCGGTGATATCAATGCTTCCGATCCCGCTTGCATCCAGAATGACTGCTTTTGTCTCCTGTGTAACATGATCCTCGATATCCTGTCTGAGCACCTGTATATTGGCAAAAAACAGATTGCTGCTGAACCGGTAGATCAGAACGCCTGACACTGCATGGATCTGGCTGCTTTCTTTTAAATCCCGGAAATGCCTGTGCCCTGGCTGAATGCCCAGAAAGCATCTGGCAGGCTTTGCCGTCCGGATAATAACCTCGGCAAATGACAGCAAAATACCGATCAGAACGCCGTTGATCGTACCTAAGAATAAAACACCAATAAAAGCACCGACAAAGATCATGCACTCTGTCCGGCTGATCTTCCACAGGCGGATAGCAAGATCAAATTCCGTTGCACCCAAAAGTGCAGAGATGACGATCGCCGTCAGGATCGGTACCGGAAGGTAACCAATAAAGCCTGTTCCGCCAAGCAGCAGCACAAGCATTGAAATGCCTGCTACAATACCGGTCAGCTGCGTCCGTGCCTGATACTGCTCTCCCATTGCCGTTCTGGAAACGGAACCGTTAATGGGGCAGCAGCCTGTCAGGGCTGCTATGAGGTTACCCATTGCAAACGCAAAGATTTCCTGATTATCATTGATCCGATAGCCGTTTTTCTGGGCAAAGCTGTTTTCCGCCAGCAGCGTTTCCGCCATAATGACGATCGCCACTGACAGGCTGATCGTTACTGCCTCCCTGACCGGAATCGCGGAAAGATCGGGCAGTGTAAATGGCATCATCCCCGGATCTACAGCGGAAAGCGTCACAACGCCCCATTTTTTAAGCGGCAGAAACTTTGTCATACAGGCTCCTGCTGCCATCAGAAGCACCGCCATCGGGAATTTGGGGATCAGCTTTTTGGAAAGAAGCAATATAAAAAGTGCAAAAAGCCCCAGCAAAAGGGACGGCAGATTCAGTTTTTCCAGACTTTCTCCGATATGCACAGCAAGCTCGAAAAATTCTCCCACACCTGCGCTGCCTCCGAAGAGCTTCGGTATCTGCATCAGAATGATCGTTGTACAGATGCCCGTAATAAAACCGCCCATCACAGGCGCGGAAATATAATTGACCAGCTTTCCGGCTTTCATATAAGAAAAGGCAAACAGCCAGAGTGCTACAAACAACGTCAGAACCGGAACTGCCCGCATTGCCTCTTCGGAACCGCTCTCAATTCCCATAGAAAGCAGTGCGGATCCGACAAGTGCTGCAGGCGCTGCATCTACACCGAAAATAAACTGCGGCGAGGTGGAAAAGACCGCAAAAAACAGAATCGGCAGTACAGAACCATACAGCCCATAGACTGCAGGAAGTCCCGCAATCTGCGCATATCCCATGGAGATCGGTATGGAAACCGCCATGATAATCAGTCCCGCCAGAATATCTTTTCCCAGATTTTCTTTCTTATAATTTCTAAGCGTTGGAAATAAATGCAACTTCTGCCATCCTCTTTCTGCACAGACACATCCTTTTGATTTATGTCCACATTATTTTACCATTCTACTCCTATCCGGCGCAAGATACCATATTCCGGATATCATATTTCACGAAATTTTTACAAAAAATGCATATATATGATGATATAATATTAGTGATATCAGGGTCAGAGGTCAGAAACCACGATGTGCTTGCACAGGAGTGGTTTCCTGACTTCCTGACCCGCCCAAATATGAGCATAAAAGCGAAGCGTCAGCTTTGCGTTATGCGAATATTTGGCAGGATTGTGAGAGTGCGAAGCACGGAACAATCCGTATGATATCACGTAATTCTCATTATGAGCATAAAAGCGAAGCCCCCAGGAGGTCCCCATGGAACAAAAAACACCTTTTGTACAATTTCAGAATGTCTGTAAATATTACCAGGTCGGCGATACCCGCTTTGCCGCCTCGGATCACATTTCTTTTACGATCGAAAAAGGAGAATTCTGCGTAATCTTAGGGCCTTCCGGTGCGGGAAAAACGACCGTTTTAAACATGCTCGGCGGAATGGATACGTGTGATGAAGGCACGATCCTTCTGGACGGAGAGTGTGTCAGCTCCTTTGACAGTAAGCGGCTGACAACTTATCGCCGCTACGACGTCGGCTTTGTATTCCAGTTTTACAATCTGGTACAGAACCTGACCGCCAGAGAAAATGTAGAGCTTGCTTCCGAGATCTGTAAGGATCCTCTTGATGCAGATACCGTTCTTGCCGAAGTCGGTCTTTCCGACCGGAAAAACAACTTTCCTGCCCAGCTTTCCGGCGGGGAACAGCAACGTGTTTCCATCGCCAGAGCGCTTGCAAAAAATCCAAAGATCCTGCTCTGCGATGAGCCGACAGGTGCACTTGATTATAAAACAGGCAAACAGGTGCTTGCCCTTTTACAGCAGACATGCAGAAAACAGGGACGTACCGTTATCGTCATCACCCACAACAGCGCACTTGCCGCCATGGCTGACCGCGTGATCCGCATCGGCAGCGGAAAGGTTGTCGAGGAGAAACTGAATGAACATCCTACACCGGTAGAAGAGATTGAATGGTAACAGTTTTCTTGAAAGGATAAGATAAAAATGACCCGAAGCTACCGCAAAAATATAAGACGAACCTTTAAACATACGAAAAGCAGATTTATCGCCATTTTTTCCATCATTGCACTTGGTGTCGGCTTTCTTGCCGGTCTGAATGCAACACCGGTCGACATGAAGGAATCTATGGAGGCATATATGGACGATGCCAACTTTTATGATATCCGCATCGTTTCCACACTCGGTCTGACCGATGACGATATCTCTGCCCTGGCTGCCATAGATGGCGTCAAAGACGTCCAGCCCGCCTACAACGCGGATCTTCTTGTACAGACCGGAGACGATACCGTCGTGGCAAGAGCACATTCACTGCCAATAACTACCGGTAAAGAAGAGACAGAAAAAAGCACATCCTCCCTGTCGACAGACGGCAACACCGCAACGAATGCGCAGGATACCATCAACAAGCTTTTCCTCGTTGACGGTCATATGCCGGAAAAATCGGGCGAGTGTGTCGTGGAAGCTGGGGCTAACGATATGGCGTCCGCTTATCCGATCGGTTCCAAACTGGTGATCAGTCCGGAAAACGAGGATCTGGACAGTAAGTTATCCACAACCGAGTATGAGGTTGTCGGAATTGTCCACAGTGCCAACTACTTCAGCTTTGAAAGAGAGCCTGCCAGTGTGGGAAACGGACGGGTCAATCTTCTCATGTATCTGCTGCCTGAAGATTACGCTTTTACAGCCTATACAGAAATTTACTTAACCGTGGACGGTGCTCTCGCTGCCAACAGTCTGGGAGATGATTACGATCCGCTCGTTGATACTGTAAAAAACAAAATTGAAGCAATACAGGAGCTGCGTTGCCAGACAAGATATGACGAGATTTACGATGAGGCACAGCAGAAGATCGATGATGCCTGGGATTCCTATTATGAAGCAAAAGAAGAAGCCGATCAGAAGCTTTCGGATGCCAAAGCAGAGCTCACAGACGGTGAAAAAGAGCTGGCGGACGGGCAGACCGAATATGAACAGGGCGAGGCCGATTATGCGGATGCGCTTTCACAGATCGCCGAAAATGAGCAGAAGCTGGCAGATGGCGAAATACAGCTTGGCGATGCCAGAAGAAAGCTGCAGGAAGCAGATGCCAGGATCAGCAATAACGAAACACTCCTGGAGCAAAACGAAGCCAAATTAAATGCAGCCAAAACAGAGCTGGACAAAGGACAGGCACAATATGACAATGGCATGAACGCCTATCAGAGCGGCAAAAAGCAGTTAGACGACGGACAGGTGCAGCTGGACGCTGCCAAAAAGCAGCTGGATACCGCAAAAGAAAGCTATCAGTCCGGGCTTGCAGGCTGCGCACAGGGCATGACTTCTCTTCTGCCCTCTATGACAGCGGACGGACTGGATGGTTTTCTTGCTTTTTTAAGTGACAAAGGCTATGGTGCGCCGCAGACAACTACCGCCTTTTTACAGGATATGGCAGAATACGGTGTTTCTCTTCCGACAGTTTCCGCCAATTCCATAGAGGCTGCTTATCTGGAACAGGGGATCAGCCAGCTTCTGCCTGCGATCTCCCAGCTCTACAGTGCCAGAGAAGCTATTACAGCAGGGCAGAGTACTTATGATGCAAATGCTGCCAAGCTGGAAGAAAACAAAAAGCTGCTGGCAGACAGCAAAGAAGAACTTTCCAAAGCCAGACAAAAGCTCCAAAAAGGGCAGAAACAGTATGAAGACGGTAAAAAGCAACTTGAAAACGGTAAGAAACAACTCAGCAGCGCAAAAGCCATGCTGGCGGGAAGCTGGGCAACCCTGTCCGGCAGACAGACAGAGCTGACAGACGGACTTTCCCAGATCTCCGATGCAAAATCCTCACTGGAGGATGCCAGAAGCAGGCTGGATGACGCCAAAGCAACGATTGCGGAAAATGCCCAGAAGTTAGCTGATGGTAAAATTTCTTATGAAGATGCAAAAAAAGAGGCATCTGAAAAGCTGGCAGATGCCAGACAGGAGATAGAAGACGGCCAGGCAGATCTGGATACACTGGAAATGCCCAAATGGTATATCTGGGGCAGAGATAAAAATATCAGCTACTCTTCCTTTACTGCCAACATTGACAAGCTGAATGCCATTACGACCGTTTTCCCGATCTTCTTTTTCCTAGTGGCTGCCCTTGTCGTTTCCACGACCATGACACGTATGGTAGAAGAAGAACGTTTACAGATCGGAACAATGAAAGCGCTCGGTTACTCTGCCAAAACGATCATGCAAAAGTATATTCTTTATGCACTCGCAGCTTCCGTTTCCGGAACGCTCGTCGGTCTTGCGGTCGGATTTAAAGCATTCCCGAGCATTATCTGGTCTGCTTATGAAATGATGTATTATATGCCTGCCATCGCGACCCCATGGCGGCTTTCCCAGGCACTCTTCTCCGGCGGAACACTGACCGTGCTTTCCCTGCTTGTAACAGCACTGACCTGTCGCAGCTCTCTCTCCGAAACACCTGCTGCTTTGATGCTGCCCCGTGCACCCAAGGCAGGAAAACGGATCCTGCTGGAACGGATCACCCCACTGTGGCGTCACTTCCCGTTCTCCTGGAAGGTGACCTGTCGTAATCTGTTCCGCTATAAAAAACGTTTCTGGATGACCGTGATCGGTGTTGCAGGCTGTACCTCCCTGCTGATCGCCGGCTTCGGTATTTCCGATTCGCTCAATGCGATCATTACCAAGCAGTATGAAGATATTTTCCATTACGATCTGATGACGGTCGTCACGGAAGAGGATGCCCTCACGCAAGGCGCCGTACAGGAATATTTATTTGACAATCCGTCTGTTTTTTCTGATTCTCTTGCTGTTTCGATCCAGTCAACCAGACAGGAAATAAAGAACGGTGAGGCGGATGTTTATCTGATGATTCCGAAGGATCTTTCTTCATTTGGAAGCTTTGTGGATCTGCATGAACGAGTTTCCCGCAAGGCCACGCCACTGCAGGAGGACGGCATCATCATAACGGAAAAGCTGGCAAAAACACTGGGCATTCAGGCAGGCGACAGTATCACACTGCAAAATGAGGACGAGGAAAAAGCCTCCTTTACCGTAACCGATGTCTGTGAACATTATGTCAGCAACTATGTCTATATGAGTGCTGCTACCTATGAAGCAGGCTTTCAAAAAGCACCTGTTTACAACGCTGCCCTCAGCAAAATGCCGGATGACAGCCAGACTGTGCGGGATCAGGTTTCCGCTGTGCTTCTTGACAATGATCATGTTGCCAGCCTGACCTTTACAGCCGATAACGTAAAGCAGGTACTGAATATGCTCAATTCCATTGATGCGGTTGTTGTCCTTATCATTGTCTGTGCTGCAGGGCTTGCCTTTGTTGTACTGTACAATCTGTCCAATATCAATGTGGCGGAACGTGTCAAAGAGATCGCCACGATCAAGGTACTCGGCTTCTATGACCGCGAAGTGGACAGCTACGTCAACCGGGAAAGCTATGCCCTGACAGGAATCGGTATCTTCTTCGGTATTTTCGGCGGTATTGCCCTGCATAAGTTTGTCATTACGACCGTTGAGGTCGATGCGGTCATGTTTGGCAGGAGCCTCCGCCCGGTCAGCTTCCTGTATGCAGTCCTGTTGACGCTTCTGTTCAGTATCATCGTGAGCCTCGTGATCGGCCGATCTCTGAAAAAGGTTTCTATGGTAGAAAGTATGAAAGCACCGGAGTAAGATAATGCTTCGTGAAACGAAGCATTATGCAGCCTCAGCTCATCGTCAGAGACGATTTTCATGAGCTGAGGTTCCTTACTCCAGTGCTTTCTTGTTTTATGATTTCATGTTTATTTTAGTGCTTAGTGCTGTCTTCTGTCCAGCTTCCTGGATACCATCATACCGATTCCCTGCAGAATCTGTACGAGCAGAACCAGAATGACGATCGTAACGAGCATGATGTCTGTCTGGTAACGGTAATAACCGTAGCGGATCGCAATATCACCAAGTCCGCCGCCACCGACAACACCTGCCATTGCGGAGTAACCGAGGATCGTTCCGATCGCGATCGTCAGACCGACGAGAAGGGAGGTACGGGCCTCTGCCAGAAGCACCTTCCAGATGATCGTCATAGTGCCTGCACCCATACTCTGTGCGGCTTCGATCACGCCCTTGTCCACTTCCTTTAAGGAAGATTCCACCATACGGCCGATAAAAGGAGCTGCTGCAAAAACAAGCGGTACAACCGTTGCTGCCACGCCATAGCTCTTGCCGACAATAAATCTCGTGACCGGAATGAGCAGGATCAGCAGGATCAGGAACGGAATACTACGCAGTATATTTACGATAAAATCAAGGATCTTGTATACTATCGCATTCGGTTTGATACCCTCCTTGTCTGTGATCGTCAGTATAATACCGATCGGAAGTCCGAGTACATATCCGAAAAAGGTGGAGAGCAGTGTCATGTAAAGTGTTGCGCCTGTACCTTCCACAAGCATATGGATCGTTGTACTATCTAGCATAATCGTCTACCTCCTCAACACCTAAATTCTTCTCTTTGAAATATGTCACGATCTTATCTGCGATCTCCTCATTCTGCGGAAGCTGCAGGATCATTTCGCCCTCTGCATTGCCATTGATCGTCTTTGTATCTGCATACAGAATATTGATCGGTGTCTTGTATTCCAGAATGATATTGCCGATGATCGGCTCAAAAGCGGTATGTCCGTCGAATGTAACACGCACCTTTCTGTCTCCCTTCATCTCTCCGATATGTGCAAAACCGGAAAGCACCAGCCGTTTTGCCGCATCTGTCTTCGGCTTACGGAACAGATCTTCTACAGTACCTGTTTCCATCAGATTACCGTGGTCAAGCACTGCGACATGAGAGCAGATCTCCTGCACAACAGCCATTTCATGTGTGATAACCACGATCGTAATACCACGCTTCTCATTGATTTCCTTCAAAAGCGATAAAATAGACTTTGTAGTCTGCGGATCCAACGCACTGGTCGCCTCGTCACACAGCAAAATCTCAGGATCTGTCGCAAGCACTCTCGCGATCGCCACACGCTGCTTCTGTCCGCCGGAAAGCTGCGCCGGATATGCCTTTGCCTTTTCAGACAGATCAACGACCTCTAAAAGCTCCAACGCTCTTTTTCTTGCTTCACTCTTCTTAACACCGGCAATTTCAAGCGGAAAACAGATATTATCGAGAACGGTTCTCTGCATCAGCAGGTTGAAATGCTGAAAGATCATACCGATCCGCTGTCTTTCTTTGCGAAGCTGCTTATTGGAAAGAGACATCAGACTGTTTCCGTTTACGACAACTTCTCCGTCCGTCGGTTTTTCCAGCAGATTCAAACAACGTACCAGTGTACTTTTTCCTGCGCCGGACAATCCGATAATGCCAAAAATATCACCCTTTTCAATGGCAAGGCTGATATCTTTCAGAGCTTCTACTTCTCCGTTTTGTGCATGAAAGGTTTTGCTTACATGCGTAAGTTCAATGATTGGTTCCATACATCTTCCTCAATCTTTCTGTTAAAATACAGATACCTCCGATCATAGCGCATAGCGTTCCAAATGACCGGAGGCCTTATCATTATTTTATTTCTTATTCGTAACTATTCAGAACTCCATTCGCAAAATCGCATCTTACGATGCTTTCCTTTTGCTCGTTAATGACCTCGCTCATGCAAAATCTGCTTCGCAGATGAGCGAGGCTGCATCATG
>OLXI01001231.1_pt1 | contig 12817 bp, 10 predicted proteins | sample 1674181 | NCBI WGS metagenome assembly OLXI01 (sample SAMEA103958148, study PRJEB25191) | human gut metagenome | reverse complement strand
GCCTGGTTAAATTCGACGAGAAAATGAACGCTGTTCCGTGGCTGGCTGATAAATGGACTATTTCCGACGATAAACTGACCTGGACCTTCCACATTAACGATAAGGTTTGCTTCTCCAATGGCGATAAGCTGACTGCTGAAATTGCTAAAGAGTCCATTGAAAGATCCTTCAAGCTGAACACCCGTGCTCAGTCCATTTTCCAATATGATGAAATTAAAGCTGACGGTCAAAACCTGATCATCAAAACCAAAAAACCGACCCCGACTCTGCCAGGCATGCTGGCTGACCCTCTGTTTATCATGATTGATACCAAGGTAACCGGCCGTGACATCAAAAAAGAAGGTCCTATCTGCACCGGTCCTTATGCTGTAAAATCCTACAGCAAAGCTAAAGCAGTAATGGTTGCTAACGAAAAATACTGGAATGGCAAGGTTCCGTTCAAAAATGCTGAAATCTCGACTATCGACGATCCTAACACCCGTGCTATGGCACTGCAAAAAGGTGAAATCGACTTCGCTATCAACATCGCTTCCGGTGACCTGCAGCTCTTCAAAGATAAAGCTAAATATAACATTTCCGAAATTGCTTCTCTGCGTACCGTATTGGCTCAAATCAATATGAACGAAGGCAAACCGTTGCATGATCCTAAGGTTCGTGCTGCTCTGATTCAGTGCCTGGACCGCGAAACCTACAACAAGGTTCTGCTGAAAGATACCTTTATCCCCGGCAAAGCACCTGTTCCGCCTTCTCTGGACTATGGCTTTGACCAACTGAAGGATCCGAATGCTTACAATCCGGAAAATGCTAAGAAGCTGCTGGCTGAAGCAGGTTGGAAAGATACCAACGGCGACGGTTTTGTTGATAAAAACGGCAAGAACCTGGAAATCGACTTCGTATTCTACAGCGGCCGTGCTGAGCTGCCTCTGTATGCAGAAGCTACTCAGGCTGATGCTAAGAAAATCGGTATTAAGGTTAACATGAAGAACGTTGACTATAACGTACTTGACCCGATGCGCCGCAATGGTGAATTTGACTTGATTATTTCCAACATCCTGACTGCTAACACCGGTGACCCGGAAGTTTACCTGAACTGGTACTGGAAGAGCAACATCAACGGCAGCCAACCGCAAAACTCCACCGGCTACAGCAATCCGCAATACGACGCACTGTCTGATAAGCTGTCTGTAGAATTCGATCCGGCTAAACGTCGTGAATATATGATTCAAATGCAGCAAATCCTGCTGGATGACGGCGCTGCTCTGTTCTTTGGCTATCCTAAGACCAACATGGTATCTAAAGCAGGCTTGGCTAACGCTAATATCTTCCCGGCTGACTACTATTGGCTGACTAAAGACGTTTGCCCGAAACAATAATTAATAAAGAGGTAATTGTTCAATGCTTCTTGAAGTAAAAAATTTAGACATCAGCTACGGTGACAAGCTCACCGTAACCGGTGCCAGCTTAGAATTGGATAAGGGCGAGATTATGTCCATCGTTGGCGAGTCCGGCAGTGGCAAAACCACCGTTATCCGCGCTATTATGGGCTGCCTGCCCGGTGCCGGCCGTGTTAGCCGCGGCAGCATCACCTTTGACGGCAAGGATGTATTGCAAAATACTCCTGAAGAGTGGCGCAAAATGTATGGCAGCGAGATGTCCATGATTTTCCAGGACAGCGGCAACATGATTAATCCTATCCGTCGCATCGGCCAACAGTTCATTGACTACGTTCAGGCGCATCAGCCGGACAAGTCTAAGGATCAGGCTTACAAGATGTGCTGCGATATGCTGACTAACGTGCGTCTGCCGAATCCGGAAAATATTATGAACAGTTTCCCGTTTGAGCTGTCAGGTGGTATGCGTCAGCGTGTAGGTATTGCTATGGCCATGATTTTCAGCCCGAAAATCCTCCTGGCCGATGAACCTACCAGTGCGCTGGACGTAACTACTCAGGCTCAGATTATCCGTCAGATTGTTGATATTCGTGACGAATATGGCGTTGCCGTTATCATGGTTACCCATAACCTGGGCGTTGCTTCCTATGTATCCAACAAGCTGATGGTTATGAAGGCCGGTCATGTTGTGGAATATGGCAAGCGTGAGGACGTTATCGGCAATCCGCAGGATGATTATACAAAACAACTGCTGAGGGCAGTTCCGGTCATAGGAGGTAAGACATATTATGAGCAATAATGAAAGACCGGCCTATGAACGTACTAAACTGGTACTGGAGATTAACCACCTTACCAAAAAATTCGCAGTTGACGGCGGCAAGTTTCTGACTGCCTGCAATGACATCAACCTGCGTGCATACGAAGGCCGTACCTTGGGCATCATCGGTGAATCCGGCTGCGGCAAGAGTACTCTTGTGCGTACTCTGCTGCGTATTCACCCTGCTACCAGCGGTGAAGCAATTTTCGAAGGCCATGATTTGATGCAGTCCAAGGGTGAACAGCTGCGTCAGGACAGAAAGAACATCCAGATGGTGTTCCAGGATCCTACTGCTGCCTTCAACCCGAAGATGCTTGTTAAGGATATCCTCACCGAGCCTTTGAAAAACTTCGGTCTGATAAAAAACAGCGAGGTAGATGCCAAAGCAGCAGAGCTGCTGGAAATGGTTGAGCTGCCTGCTGAATTCAAGGACCGCTATCCGCACAGCATGTCCGGCGGTCAGCGTCAGCGTCTGGGCATTGCCCGCGCTCTGGCACTGGAACCGAAGATTATTGTCTGCGACGAAGCGACCAGTGCGCTGGACGTTTCCGTACAGGAAAAAATCTGCGAGCTGCTGTGCCGTATTCAAAAAGAAAAAAATATTACTTACCTGTTCATTGCCCATGACCTCGGTCTGGTAGACCTGATGTGCCATCAGGTTGCGGTAATGTACTTGGGTAATGTAGTAGAATGGATGGAGCACGGCCGTATTGCAGAACACTGCAAGCATCCGTACACCAAGGCACTTATGGGTGCTGTATTTAAGGTAGACTTCAAGCCGGGTGAAAAGATTGAGCCGTTGGAAGGCGAAATCCCGAGTCCGCTGGACCTGCCGCCTGGATGCCCGTTTGCCAGCCGCTGCGAGCACTGCACCGAGCATTGCGTACAGGTTAAGCCTGAGCTGAAAGAGGTTGAGCACGGCCATTGGGTTGCCTGCCATCTGTTTGACTAATATAGTCTTGAAGCGATATGCGTAAGCATAGAGCTTCTTTGAAAGTAATTTTCTCCATCAATTTTTATAGTGGGTACGGCGAATGTGCTGTACCCATTTTTTTCTTAGGAATTTTTATCACTAATTTCATGGGTGAGTATTGACTCATACGTTATTTGTGTTATAATATAGGTATCAAAGAATTTACTGAAAGGTGTTATCACCTTTCCTATTATTTTTTACATTATATATGAATAGATACTCATATGAAGAGTGAGACAACCTGAAAGGAAAGGTGGCAGATATAATGAAGAAAGATTTAGAAGATATCCGTAACGGTGCCGGCGATGTAAGAGCTTTTCGTCACATCGACGGCCATATCAATAGTGTAGAGGATTACAGCAAGCATCCGGAAGGCTGCACCTGCGGTCACTGCGGCAAGGACCATGATCACAAAACTATGGGACATGTGCCTAAGCATACTCATGGTGATGCATGCGGTTGCGGACACGATTATGACCATGAACATGAAGAGCATTCGCATGAGCATGGCGATGATTGCTGCTGTGGTAATGAACATGAGCATAATCACGAGCACGAACATGCTCACGCACACGGCGACGAGTGCGGTTGCGGACACGACCATGAGCACGAACATGCTCATGTACACGGTGACGAATGCGGTTGCGGCCATGACCATGAGCACGAACACGAACATGCTCATGCACACGGCGACGAATGCGGTTGCGGTCACGACCACGGTCATGAGCACGAACACGCTCATGCACACGGCGACGAATGCGGTTGCGGACACGACCATGGCCACGAACATGCTCATGTACACGGACATCACGTTCCCGGTCATCCTGCTGACTGTAACTGCGAAATCTGCCATCCGCATGAGGAGTACTGCGATGTATGCGGCGAGAGCCTGGCTAATTGCACCTGCCGTATGCCGGATGCCGATAAAATTAAGCGTGTATATATTCTGCAAAACCTTGGCTGTGCCAACTGCGCTGCCAAAATGGAATATAAAATCAAAGAGCTGCCGGGCGTAACCTATGCTAACGTAAGCTTTGCTACCAAGCAGCTGCGCCTCAGCGCTGCTGATCATGAGGCTTTGCTGCCGGAAATTCAGAAAATCTGCACATCTATTGAGTCCGACGTAGTGGTAGTACCGCGTGACCGCCGTCCGCAATTAGGCGGCAAGAGCAGAGTCTACTTGGTGCAAAATCTGGACTGCGCTAACTGCGGTGCCAAGATTGAACGCGCGCTGAACGCTATGCCTGAGATTGATGAAGCTACCCTGACCTTTACTACGAAAAAGCTGCGCGTAAGCGCTAAGGATTACAACGGTCTGCTGGAGAAAATGCAGGCTGTAACCGATAAGGTAGAAGAGGGTGTTGTTCTGCTGGAGGCTGAAAGCAAGCCTTCTCTGGCGCCCGAGCTGGAGGAGCGCAAAAAATCCGGAGGTATCCTTTCTGAGCTGAGCGAAAAACAGACAATTATCGAAATCGTACTTGGCGGTGCAGTATTCATCATCACCGAATGGCTGGGACTGGTGCCGGAAGCATATCATATGTACTTCCTGATTTTTGCTTACATTCTGCTGGGCGGACGCATTGTGCTGACTGCCTTGAAGAATATTGCGAAGGGCAATGTATTTGACGAAAACTTCCTCATGACCGTTGCAACATTAGGTGCGTTTGCAATTCAGGCTTGGGAAGAGGCTGTTGGCGTTATGTTCTTCTATCGTGTGGGCGAATACTTTGAGCAACGTGCGGTAGAAAAGAGCCGCGGCCAGATTATGGACGCTGTTGACCTGCGTCCGGAGGTTGTCAACCTGCTCGTAGGCGAAGAGGTGAAGGTTATTCCTGCCGCTGACGCACATGTAGGCGACATTCTGCTGGTGCGCGTAGGCGACCGTATTCCTCTGGATGGCGTTGTTATCGACGGCGAAAGCCTGGTAGATACCTCCCCGGTAACCGGCGAGCCTGTGCCTGTAAAACGCAAATATGGCGATGAGGTTGTTTCCGGCTGCGTGAATACCTCCGGTATGCTGAAAATCCGTGTAGAAAAGGTTCTGGAAGAGTCCATGGTAACCCGTATTCTGGACAGCGTGGAGAACGCTGCTGCCAGCAAGCCGACCATCGACCGCTTCATTACCCGCTTCGCACGTATCTATACTCCGTTTGTTGTTGCTGCCGCAGTACTGACTGCCGTGATTCCGTCCCTGATTACCGGCGACTGGAATAAATGGATTTATACTGCGCTGACCTTCCTCGTTATTAGCTGCCCCTGCGCACTGGTGCTGAGCGTGCCGCTGGCCTTCTTCTCCGGCATCGGCGCCGGCTCCAAGTACGGCATTCTCTTTAAAGGCGGCGTTGCTATGGAGGCTTTGAAAAATATTGCTGCTGTAGTTATGGATAAAACCGGTACTGTTACCAAGGGCAACTTCGTACTGCAGAAGGTTAATGCTGCCGAAGGCATGAATGCCGACGAGCTGCTGCGCCTGTGTGCAAGTGCAGAGCTTGTTTCTACCCACCCGATTGCCGTAAGCATCGTAGAGGCTGCCAAGGCTGAAAAGCTGGAGCTTGTGCGCCCCGATAAATTTGAAGAAATTGCCGGCGAAGGCCTGGTTGCGTACTTTGGTGCACGTAAGGTTCTGTGCGGCAATACCAAGCTGCTGCAACGCTTTAACGTTGAATACGGCGGCTATACTCCCACCGAAAGCGGCAGTGAGGTGCTTGTTGCCGACAATGGCTTATACATGGGCCAGCTGCTGATTAACGATACCTTGAAGGAAGATGCCAAGGAAGCAATTGCTTCCCTGAAGGCACAAGGCCTGGTAACTGCTATGCTCACTGGCGATGCGCAGAAGGAAGCGCAGGCTGTGGCTAAGGAAGCAGGCATTGACGAGGTACGTGCTCAGCTGCTGCCGCAGGATAAGCTCAGCGAGCTGAATATGTTGCGCAACAAGTACGGCCCGGTTATGTTCGTTGGTGACGGCATTAACGATGCGCCTGTTCTGGCGGGTGCAGATGCCGGCGCTGCTATGGGCAGCGGCGCGGATGCTGCGATTGAGGCTGCCGACGTTGTCTTCATGAATTCCGAAGTGAAGGCTATTCCGCAGGCGATTGCTATTGCGCGTGCAACCGGTGCGATTGCCTGGCAGAATGTAATTTTCGCTCTGACTGTTAAGGTTATCATAATGATTGCAGGCCTCATGGGCTATGCTTCCATGTGGGCGGCAGTCTTTGCCGATACCGGCGTATCGCTGCTGTGTGTACTGAATTCTATCCGTATTCTGTACAAAAAGATATAATAAAAAGCTATAGCTAATATGCTGATTTGGTTTACGTCGGCTGACTATAAGGTCAGCCGATGTTTTTTGTAAACATGACAGCACAAGCTAACTAATTTTGTAAATTAGCATAGGATTTTACAAAAAATGCTTGACAAAAATTTATAGCTGACGTAAACTTTCAATAGTAGTTAGGAAAGCCTAACTACTAAAAAAATCGTGTCAAGTTAGTATCTGCTAACAAATTCTTTGGAGGGAATTATGATGCCTTTATTAATGGCCCGTCGCGGCGAGACTAACAAGATCAGCGCTGTTCGCGGCAAGGATGAAATCAAACGCTTTCTGGCTAACCTGGGCTTTGTAGAAGGCTCAGCTGTAACTGTTATTTCTGAAATTGACGGTAATCTTATCGTCAATGTGAAGGATGCCCGCATTGCCCTGAGCAAGCAGATGGCAGCCAAAATATTTATCTGATGCAAGTGGAGGATGTTATGAAAACATTAAAAGAAGTTCCTGTTGGTGAAACAGTTACCGTTGCTAAGCTCGTTGGCGAGGGTGCGGTAAAAAGACGTATTATGGATATGGGCGTGACTAAAGGTGTGAGCGTATTCGTACGCAAGGTTGCACCGCTGGGTGACCCGGTGGAGGTAACTGTACGTGGCTATGAGTTGACACTGCGTAACGGCGAGGCCGAGCATATCGTTGTAGAATAATTGGAGGGGAAAGATGAAACAGATCAAGATTGCCCTGATTGGTAACCCTAACTGCGGCAAAACAACAATGTTTAATGATTTGACCGGTTCTAACCAATATGTTGGTAACTGGCCCGGCGTAACTGTAGAGAAAAAAGAAGGCGGCCTTAAAGGTCATGATGATGTAATTATTACCGACCTGCCCGGTATTTATTCCTTGTCCCCGTACACTTTGGAGGAGGTTGTTTCCCGTAACTATCTGCTGCAAAATGATGTTGACGGCGTACTGAATCTGGTTGACGGCTCTAACATTGAACGTAACCTGTACCTGACTACGCAGGTTATGGAGATGGGTTATCCCGTAACTATTGCTTTGAACATGATTGATATCGTCCGCAAGAACGGCGATAAGATTGATACCGCTAAGCTGGCTGCCGAGCTTGGCTGCGAGATTGTGGAAACCTCCGCACTGCAGGGTGAAGGTACCGGTGAGGCTGCCGAAAAAGCAATTAAAGCTGTCGGCGGTGCCGCACCGAAATATATGCGCTTCTGCAGCGAGGTTGAGGATGCTCTGACTGCGATTGCCCGCGAAGCCGGCAACAAGGTGCACGGTATGAGCGAGCGCTGGCTGCTGGTAAAGCTGTTTGAGCGTGATAAGAAAATTGCTGATGCTTTGGGACTGAGTGAAGGCGAGCAGGCTAAGATTGAAGAAATCGTGGCAGCCTGCGAGGAAGCGCTGGATGATGATGCCGAAAGCATTATTACCAACGAGCGTTATAACTACATTGGCGAGCTGATGAGCAATGCAGTTGTCAAAGGCCATACCGGTCTGACTATTTCCGATAAAATCGACAGCATTGTAACGAACCGTTTCCTGGCTCTGCCGATTTTCGCAATTATCATGTTCCTGGTTTACTATATTGCTGTAGAAACCGTAGGTACGGTTGTAACCGATTTTACGAATGATACATTGTTTGGCGAATGGATTCAGCCTTGGGTGCAGGAGCACATGGAGGCTGCCGAATGTGAGGATTGGCTGGTATCTCTTGTTGTTGACGGTATTATCGGCGGCATTGGCGCACCGATCGGTTTTGCTCCGCAGATGGCGATTGTCTTCCTGCTGCTGAGCTTTTTGGAGGACTGCGGTTATATGGCACGTGTAGCCTTCATTATGGACCGTTTCTTCCGTCAGTTCGGCATGAGCGGCAAGAGCTTCATTCCTCTGCTGATTTCTGCAGGCTGCGGTGTACCGGGTATTATGGCTTCCCGTACTATTGAAAATGAAACCGACCGTCGTCTGACTATCATGACGACTACCTTTATCCCCTGTGGTGCTAAACTGCCTGTTATTGCTTTGCTTTCCGGCGCAATTATGGGTGGTGACTGGTACATGGCTCCGATTATGTACTTCGTTGGCTTCTTCGCTGTTATTACTGCTTGCATCATTCTGAAAAAGACTGAGCTGTTTGCCGGCGATCCTGCTCCGTTTGTTATGGAGCTGCCGCCGTACCATCTGCCTGCAGCCAAGAACGTATTGCTGCATACCTGGGAGCGTGTTGCAGGCTTCCTGAAAAAAGCCGGTACTATTATCTTCCTGTGCTGTGTTGTTATGTGGTTCCTGGCAAGCTTTGGTATTGATGAAGGCTCTGTTGCTATGGTTGATACTGAAAAGAGCTTTGTTGCTTACATTGGTAATGGTCTTGCTCCTATCTTCGCTCCTCTGGGCTTTGACAGCTGGCAGGCTGTGGCTGCTGCTTTCTCCGGCTTTGTGGCTAAGGAATCTATCGTCAGCACGATGGCTATTCTTTCCGGTCTGGCTGATGCAGCTGAGGATGAGCCTGATTTGTGGACTGCTGTTATGGCGTTCTTCCCGAGTGCGGTTGCAGCGTTCTCCTTCCTGGTGTTCAACCTGCTGGATTCTCCCTGCCTGGCAGCGATTTCCACTATGAGCCAGGAGATGAACAGCAAGAAGTGGACCTGGGCAACTATCCTCTTCCAAAACCTGTATGCTTATGGCATCTGCCTGATGGTTTACCAGTTCGGCAGAGTGCTTGTCGGTGGTGAAGCGTTTAGCTTCGGTACTGCTGTAGCTGTTGTTTTCCTGATTGCGTTCCTGTATCTGCTCTTCCGTCCCGCTAAAAAGTATAATAAAGAGACTGTTATGAGCGTTGATGCAAAATAAAAGAGGTGTTTCGTATGGCAACCTGGATTATTGGTCTGATTATTGTTGGTTGTGTGTATTTGGCATCCAAGCAGGTCATCAAGGCACATAAAACCGGTGGCTGCATTGGCTGTGATGCCGGTGGCTGTAAGGGTTGCTGCCCGCATTGCAAGCATACGACAACTGTAAATCTTCGGAAGAAATAATTTTAGTATGATGAGCATTGAAGGGCCGCGCGTTTGCGCGGCTCTTTTTGTGCTTGTGTGAGCTTTAGCTCAACCTTCTTGCCTGCCCCATAGGGGAAGGTGCCGAGCGAAGTGAGGCGGAAGGGAAAAATTCCTACACTATATAGTATTGTAATATTAACAAAACACTATATGTTGACAATTGCGGAATTTTGTGTATAATAGAGTCATAACCTAATGCAGTCTGCTTCCTGACGGATAAGTGGAATTGACCACGTGGAGGCAGATGAATGTATGCGCCGACCGTCTGGGCAAAATCGCCCAGACGTTTTTTCTTTATAAGGATCAAAAGGAAAACCCGGGTGACGAGGTAATACTTATAAAGAGAGGTATTCATGATGCAACAGACAAAAAACAGATGGCTGATCGTGCTGGCAGCCATCGGCATTCACATCAGCATTGGCAGCGTATACGCATGGAGTGTACTGACGAAGCCTATTATGCAGGCTATGGGTTTTTCGCTGAAGGAGGTTACCTGGACCTTTTCACTGGCGATTTTGTTCCTGGGTACTTCCGCAGGCTTTTTGGGAACGTATGTAGAAAAATACGGTCCGCGCCGCAGCGGTCTGATATCCATGTGCTTTTTCGTAAGCGGTCTGCTGGGTACGGCCTATGCATTGACGCAGCACAGCCTGCTGCTGTTATATCTTTTTTACGGCGTTATCGGCGGTATCGGTCTGGGAACAGGCTATATTACGCCGGTGTCTACACTGGTAAAGTGGTTCCCCAATAATCGCGGTCTCGCAACCGGCCTGGCGATTATGGGCTTTGGCTTTGCCAGCCTTGTTGCAGGTCCGTTGATGCAGATTTTGATTGCTAAATACGGCCTGGTAGAAAACTTTGTGATTCTGGCCTGCATTTACGCAGTAGTTATGACTGCTTCCGCACTTTATCTGGAGCCGCCTAAGCAGGAAACTGCAGCAGGCAAGGGACAGTTTAAGGCAAAGATGCCTGAGCATGTGCAGTACACTGTGAAGGAGGCTATGCACACCTGGCAGTTTTATGCTTTGTGGTGGATTTTCTTTACGAACATCACCTGCGGTATCGGTCTTTTGGCTGTAGCTTCGCCCATGGCACAGGAGGTTATCGGTATGTCTCCGATTGCGGCGGCGTCTATGGTTGGTATCATCGGGCTGCTAAACGGCGGCGGCCGTATTGTGTGGTCCACTATTTCCGACTATATTGGCCGTGCGAATACCTATCTGGCATTTTTCGTGATTGAGATTGTGGCCTTCTACCTTTTGGGTGGCGTAAATGAGAGCTTTATGTTCCAACTGCTGGTTTTCATTATCATTACCTGCTACGGCGGCGGCTTCTCCTGCATGCCGGCGTATTTGAGCGATTTGTTCGGCACGAAGCAGCTGAGTGCAATCCACGGACGTATTTTAACAGCGTGGGGCTTGGCAGGCATTGCCGGTCCGCTGCTTTTATCCGTAATTTACGAGCGCACACACAGCTACAGCTTTACCCTGTACTTCTTCAGCGCCTGCTTTGTAGTAAGCCTGCTGCTGGCAGCAGTGCTTAAGCTGAAGGGCAAAACTGCCTGAGCTTTTGCCGGAAGAAGCAATTTCCACTGAAAAATAACTTTTTTAGCTAAAAAAACGAAAAATTTTGAGCGTCCTACCATAAAACTGCTTTTTGGGTGGGGCGCTTTTTCGCTCCCTGGCATATAATAAGCGTAGAGAAAAGCAAAAAGCTTAAGCAGATGTAAAAAAAGGGGGCGTAGATTATGAAAAAGCATTTTAAGTATTTGGCAACGGCAGGTTTGATTGCAGCGCTGCTTTTGGCGGCAGGCTGCGGGGATGATGCCAAGGACAAGAAGAAAGTTGATAAGCCAGACATCAAGACAGAGCAGAAGGTAGATAAAAAAGCCCAAGCACCGGTAGTTAAACCGCCAGAGGGAAAATATTACAGATATCCTTCCTATCTTGATGATGTAACCAAAACGCCGGAAATGACGCCTGAGATGGTTAAATATGTAGATGATTTTGCTTCGACCGTAAAATTGGCGCCGTCTGAAAAAGGTAAATTCCTTAATGATTCACGCATTAACAGACCTAATGAAGAATATCATCGTATCTGGCTGCATGCCAATGGCAGCAATCATAATCGCAATAACAAATTTAAAAATTCTAAGGGGAAGGAAGTATATCAGCAGGAGGTTTATCATATCCGTATGTCTGTAAAGGCAGATACCAATAAAGTTGTATATGTTGAGTATTCTGTTTATGAGCAGAATGAGGCCATTCCGGACGGCAAGAGCAGAACAATCATGAAGAAGGTTTTTAAATGAGCTGCTTTAGCATAAATTGATAAAAATTTTGAGCGTCCTACCCTAAAATAGCATTTGGGGTGGGGCGCTTTTTCACTACCGGGCATATAATAAGCGTAGAGAAAAGCAAAAAGCTTAAGCAGATGTAAAAAAGGGGGCGTACATTATGAAAAAGTATTTTAAGTATTTGGCTGCGGTAGGTTTGATTGCTGTGCTGTTTTTGTCGGCGGGCTGCGGGGATGATGCCAAGGACAAGAAGCCTGCGGCTGAGCCGGAGAAGAAGGTGGAGAATGTTGTAGTAAAACCTCAGGACGGAAAATATTACAGATATCCAGATTACATTAAGGATGTGACCAAAACACCGAAGATGACACCGGAAATAGTTAAGTACATTGATGATTTTGCCTCGACACTTAAATTCCACCCGGATTCCAAGGGAAAATTCACCAATAACTCCCTGATAAAGAATCCGGAAGAAAAAATTCACTATATCAATATGTCTGCTCTTGGTCCAAATCATAACAATAAGATCAAGTTTAAAAATTCCAAAGGTAATGAAGTTTATCAGCAGGAGGTTTACAGCATCAATATGACGATAGATGCCGCTACCGATAAATTAAAGTCTGTAAGATGCTCTATTTTCGAACAGAATCCGGATATTCCTGATGGCAAAACTACATATGTTGTGAAAAAAAGATTTGATTGACCTGCTTTAGCATAAATTAATAAAAATTTTGAGCGTCCTACCCTAAAACGGCTTTTGGGGTGGGGCGCTTTTTAGTTCCCTAGCATATAATGAGCGTAGAGAAAAGCAAAAGCTTAAGCAGATGAAAAAAGGAGGCGAAGATTATGAAAAAGCAATTTAAGTATCTGGCTGCGGCGGGCTTGATTGCAGCGCTGCTTTTGGCGGCAGGCTGCGGGGATGATGCCAAGGACAAAAAGCCTGCGCCTGAGCCGGAGAAGAAGGTGGAGAATGTTGTAGTAAAACCTCAGGACGGAAAATA
>OLXI01001212.1_pt1 | contig 12911 bp, 13 predicted proteins | sample 1674181 | NCBI WGS metagenome assembly OLXI01 (sample SAMEA103958148, study PRJEB25191) | human gut metagenome | reverse complement strand
GTTAAAGTATATTAACTTCAAAGGAGTTTTATCATGAATAACCAAATCAAGATAGCCTTAGCCGGCAACCCGAACAGCGGCAAAACCACGCTGTTCAACGCTCTGACCGGTTCCAACCAGTTTGTTGGCAACTGGCCCGGCGTTACAGTAGAAAAGAAAGAGGGTCGTCTCAGGAAGCATGAGGATGTGGTCATAATGGACCTGCCCGGCATATACTCCCTTTCCCCCTATACCCTGGAGGAAGTAGTCGCCAGAAATTATCTTATCGACCAGCGCCCCGACGCCATACTGAACATAATCGACGGAACCAACCTGGAGCGCAACCTTTACCTCACCACTCAGCTTACCGAGCTGGGCATTCCGGTAGTCGTTGCCATCAATATGATGGACGTTGTGCGCAAGAATGGCGATAAGATAGATACCGCCCAGCTTTCCGAAAAGCTGGGCTGCCGGATAGTAGAGATATCCGCCCTGAAGGGCGATGGCGTCATGGAAGCCGCAGAGGCCGCGATCAAAGCCGCCCATGGCGCAAAAACCGTCCCCATGCATACTTTCTCCGGCCCCGTTGAGCACGCTATCGCTCATATCGAGGAGGCTGCCGTACATAACATGCCCCTTGAGCAGCAGCGCTGGTATGCCATAAAGATATTCGAGCGCGACGACAAGGTGCTTGAGAAGCTGGACATCTCCAAGGATGTTCTCGATCACATTGACAGCGACATCAAAGCTGCCGAGAAGGAGCTGGACGATGACGCTGAAAGCATCATCACCAATGAGCGCTACGTATATATCGCCGAGATAATCAAATGCTGCTACAAGAAAAAAAATCAGGGTCGGCTTTCTGCTTCCGATAAGATCGACAGGGTGGTCACCAACCGCTGGCTGGGCCTGCCCATCTTCGCCGTGGTGATGTTCCTGGTTTACTGGATCGCCATGGTAGCCGTGGGCGCTCCCGCCACCGACTGGGCCAACGACGGCGTGTTCGGCGACGGCTGGCACCTGCTGGGCATCGGCAGCAAGGAGTATAACGCCGTCAACGACGATTACACCGCCGCCATCCAGGCTGTGGACGCCTTCCTGGGCACGGAGATCGACCCCGAGGCCGAGGACTTTGACGCCCAGGCCCTGCTGGCCCAAATGCGGAGTTTCCAGCCCGGCTCCTCCACCGCCACCGTGGACGTGGAGGACGAGGAGACCCTGGCCATCAACACCATGACCGCCTACTATGACGCCCTGCCCGAGGGCGCGGACAAGATGGACGACGTGGTGCAGATGACCTTTGTGGACGCCGTGAAGTATCTCACTGAAAACGGATTTGACGCCCCCGATCCCGCCGACTACGGCGTGTGGGTCCCCGGTATCCCCGTGCTGGTCAGCAATGGTCTGGAGTCTGCCGGCGCCGCCGACTGGCTCAGCGGCCTGATCAATGACGGTATCGTGGCCGGTGTGGGCGCGGTGCTGGGCTTCGTGCCCCAGATGCTGGTTCTGTTCCTGATGCTGGCTTTCCTGGAGGCCTGCGGCTATATGGCCCGTATCGCCTTCGTGCTGGACCGCGTGTTCCGCAAGTTCGGCCTGTCCGGCAAGTCCTTCATCCCCATGCTCATCGGCGTGGGCTGCGGCGTGCCCGGTATCATGGCTTCCCGTACCATCGAAAATGAACGCGACCGCCGGATGACCGTTATGACCACCACCTTCATCCCCTGCGGCGCCAAGGTCCCCTTCATCGCCATGATCGCAGGCGCCATCTTCGGCGGCAGCGCATGGGTCTCCACCTCCGCTTACTTCATCGGCATGGCCGCCATCATCGTCTCCGGCATCATGCTGAAGAAGACCAAGATGTTCGCCGGTGATCCCGCTCCCTTCGTGATGGAGCTGCCCGCCTATCACTGGCCCACTCTGGGCAACGTGCTGCGCAGCATGTGGGAGCGGGGCTGGAGCTTCATCAAGAAGGCCGGCACCATCATCCTGCTTTCCACCATCTTCGTGTGGTTCACCACCTACTTCGGCTGGGTGGATGGCACCTTCCGTATGCTGGACGAGAGCGAGATCCAGAGCTCCATCCTGGCTGCCATCGGCGGCGTCATCGCCTGGATCTTCAAGCCCCTGGGCTGGGGCAACTGGCAGGCTGCCGTGGCCTCCATCACCGGCCTTGTGGCCAAGGAGAACATCGTGGGCACCCTGGGCATCCTCTATGGCGGCGGCGACGGCACCGTGTATCAGAACATCGGCGCGGCCTTCACCGGCATCAGCGGCTTCAGCTTCCTGGTGTTCAACCTGCTGTGCGCTCCCTGCTTCGCCGCCATCGGCGCCATCAAGCGGGAGATGAACAACCGCAAGTGGACCTGGTTCGCCATCGGCTATCAGTGCGGCTTTGCCTATCTCATCAGCCTGATGATCAACCAGTTCGGCGGCCTGTTCACCGGCAGCGTCAATGTCATCGGCCTGATCTTCGCCCTGGCGGCCCTGGCCCTGATGGTCTATATGCTGGTGCGCCCCTATAAAGAGGCCACCAAGCTCAACGCCACCGTCTGATCTGTTCCATCCCATCTTACGACATTTTCCGAAAAGGAGTGAAATTCCATGCTGCATTGGATCAGCGCCAATCTCTCCACCATTCTCATCACCCTGGTCCTTATTGCCATTGTAGTCCTTATCATCCGCAGTCTGATCCGCCAGAAAAAGCAGGGAAAGTCCTCCTGCGGCGCAGGGTGCGCCCACTGCGCCATGCATGGCCAGTGCCACCGCAGCCAGCCGTGACCTGATCCCCGGGGGAGACGTGGGCAGCTCCGCGTCTCCCCCGCCCTTTCACCCAGGAGGTTAGATATGTCTAATTGCCCACAGGCCATGACCCCGGCCTCCATCCGATATCTGCTGGTGCTGGACGATCTGTGCCGGGAGGGCAGGGGCGTCCGCTCGGTGGAAATCGCCGCCCGGATGAACGTGTCCAAGCCCAGCGCCCACTCCATGCTCCAGAATCTCTGTCAGGCGGGCCTGGTGGAAAAGGAGCGCTATGGCACGGTGTTCCTGACGCCGGAGGGCCGCCGGGCCGCCGCGGAATACGCCGCGTGCTTCGGCCCCCTGTGCCGCCGGATGCAGCAGGCCCTGGGCCTGGAGGAGGACGCCTGTCAGACGGCGGTCTGCGCCATCCTGGCCCAGTCCCAGGACCGGCTGCCCCAGCTCCGGGACCGCCTGCTGTCGGCGGAGCAATAGCCCCGCAGGAAAAACAACCCATTTCCTCAAGGAGGTATAACGCTATGATCGAAACCATTGTCCAGGTGGACGGCATGATGTGCGGCATGTGCGAAAGTCACATCAACGACGCCGTCCGCAGCCATTTCCAGGTGAAGAAGGTGTCCTCCTCCCACACCAAGGGCCAGACCGTGATCCAGTCCCAGGAGCCCCTGGACCGGGAGCAGCTGGTCCGGGTCATCAACGACACCGGCTATCAGGCCGGGGAGGTGGTGTCCCGTCCTCTGGAAAAGCGGGGCCTGTTGGGCCGCCTGAAAAAGTGACCATGGAATCTGCGTGTCTGCATGAACCCTCGCCGCTGCCGGAGCACACCGTCCGCCGGGAGACCCCGGACGGGGGCCAGGCGGCGGTGACCCTTTATCCGGTGTTTCCCGGCATCGACATCCGCTATCACGATGTCCATGCCGCCTCCTGTCCCTTAGAACCCGCCGCCCCGGGGGTGCTGGAGATCAGCCACTGCCGGGAGGGGCGCATGGAGTACCGCCTGGGGAGCCGGTATTTCTATCTGGCTCCGGGGGACCTGTCCGTGGCCCGGCAGGACGTGCTGCCCACCCTGGCCGCCTTTCCCACCGGCCACTACCACGGCATCACCGTTACCGTGGACCCGGGGCTGGCGCCCCGGTGCCTGTCCTGCTTTCTGGAGGACGTGGAGGTGCAGCCCGCCGCCCTGGCGGAAAAATTCTGCGCCGCCGGGGGGTATTTTGCCGCCCGGTCCTCCCGGCGGGTGGAGCACGTGTTTTCGGAGCTGTATCAGGTGCCGGAGGACCTGCGCCGGGGGTATCTGAAGGTGAAGATCCTGGAGCTGCTGCTGTTCCTCAGCGCTCTGGAGGTGCCCGCCCAGCCCCAGGCGGCTGCGCCGGGCCTTTCCCGGGGACAGGTGTCCCTGGCCAGAAAGACGGCGGACTATCTGCTGGCCAACACCGAAAGCAAGGTGACGGTGCAGGAGCTGTCCCGGCATTTCGGGGCCTCCGCCGCCCAGATCCAGGCCAGCTTCCGGGGTGTCTATGGCCGCAGTCCCGCCGCCTGGCTGCGTCTGCAGAAGATGCACGGCGCGGCGGAGCTGCTGCGGTCCACGGACCGGACGGTGCTGGACATCGCCGGACAGTTCGGCTATGACAACGCCAGCAAATTCGCCCGGGCCTTCCGGGACGTCATCGGCGTGTCCCCCAACGAATACCGCAGCGGCCTGGATCAGGACTCCTGCGCGCCATAAATCAAAACCTCCGGCATTGCCGGAGGTTTTGATTTTATCGGCACAGATAGGAGAACCAGCCCTCGCTGCTGCGGGTCTCGGCAATGGTCCAGCCGTTATCCCGCAGGCACTGGGCCACCTCCTCCGCCCGGTCGTCGATGATGCCGGAGCACAGGAAGATGCCCCCCTCCTTCACCAGGGGCCGCACCGTGGAGGCCAGGGCCTTGATGACGTCGGCCACGATGTTGGCCACCACCACGTCATAGGGGCCGCCCAGCTCCTGCCGCAGGGCCTGATCCGTTACCACATCGCCCCAGCGGACGGTGTAGCGGTCCCGGCCCACGCCGTTGAGGGCGGCGTTTTCATAGGCCACGTCCATGCACTTTTCGTCAATGTCGCAGGCCACGGCCCGGTCCGCCCCCAGCAGCAGGGCGGCAATGGACAGAATGCCGCTGCCGCAGCCCAGGTCCAGCACCGTCTGGCCGCCGGTGATATGCTTTTCCAGGGCCGTCAGGCACAGGCGGGTGGTGGCGTGGCTGCCGGTGCCGAAGGTGAGGCCCGGGTTCAGCCGCAGGGCCACCCGGCCCTCCGGCACACCGGCGCTCTCCCACTCCGGGATGACGGTCAGCCGGTCGCCGATCTCCATGGGCTTGTAAAACTGCTTCCAGTTGTTCTCCCAGTCGGCGTCCTCCATGTTCTCCATGGTCAGCAGCAGCCGGCCGTATTCGGGGTGCTCCTGCTTCACCCGGGACAGGGCCATGCGGACCTGAGCCAGGGTGTTGTACCCGTCGGGACTGTCCTCCAGATAGAAGGTGATGCGGCACAGGCCCTTTTTCTCCTGCATCAGCTGGTCGTCCACATAGTCCCAATAGGCGTGGTTGTGCTCCAGAAAGTCCTGGAAATCCCCCTCGTCGTCAATGACCAGGCCGGTGATGCCCAGGTCCTCCAGCAGTGCGCTGACGGGCTCCAGCCCGGCGGGGGCGGCGTCGATCTTCAGCTCCAGCCACTTCATGCTCAGCGCTCCGTTCCCACAAAGAACAGGCCCATGGTGTTGGGGCCGGTATGGCTGCCGATGACAGGGCCGATGTAGTTGATATACACCTCTTTGACGCCGTAGCGCTGCTTGAGCTGGGCGGCCACGGTCTCCGCCTCCGCCTGGCAGTCCGCCTGGCAGATGAACATCACCTGATCCTGCAGGTTGATGCCCAGACGGCCCACGGTGTCGATGAGGGTGTTCAGACTGCTCTTGCGGCCCCGGGCCTTGCCCACCACCGTCAGCTTACCCTCGTCGGAGGTGTGCATGATGGGCTTGATGGACAGCATGGTGCCCACCAGCGCCGTGGCGGCGGACACGCGACCGCCCTTTTTCAGATAGTTCAGGTCGTCCACCGTGAACCAGTGGCAGACGTGGAGCTTGTTTTCCTCCACCCAGTCCCCCAGCTGGTCCAGGGTCAGGTTCTCCTCCAGCTTCTTGTGGGCGGTCAGGTACATCAGCAGGCCCTGGCCCAGGGAGGCGCTGAGGGAGTCGATGACCCGGATGCGGCCCTCGGGGTGCTTGGCCAGAACGGTCTCCGCCGCGATACAGGCGGACTGATAGGTGGTGGACAGGGCCGAGGAGAAGCTGATGCACAGGATATCCTTCCCCTGCTCCAGAATGGCGGACATGGCGTCCTCAAACTGGCCCACGTTGACGGCGGAGGTGGTGGCCATTTTGCCCGCCCGGATCCGCCGGTAAAATTCCTCGTTGCTGATGGCCGCGCCATCCAGGGTGTTGGGATAGTCCTGCCCGTCCATGTGCATGGTCAGGGGCAGCACCTCCAGCTGCAGGTCCTTTGCCATCTGGTCCGGCAGGTCGCAGCAGCTGTCGGTCATGAGAACATATTCGCGCATGGGAAAAACCTCCTTGGAAGGTATAGTTTTCGCGTTTTCTCGACATCTAATATACCATATTAGAACTCGCAAGGAAAGATGATTTTTAAAGTTTACAATTTGTTCATAATTAACAAGGTGCAAAAAACGCAGGACCCGGCAGCCCTGCGGTGTTTTTTGCGGTCCGCCGCCCGGCAGCGGCGGACCATTTGTAAGAGAGAAAAACTTGGAGGGTATATGCGGAATGGAAAAGGATGGAAAAGCGAATTTGCGTTACAGCAGCTTGCACAGCAGGTCCAGCTCCACGAAAGCCAGAACCGGCATCAGAAACGCCAGCACCACCGTCAGGCCATAGAAGTGGCCGGTGGCCGTGCTCACCAGCGTGAGTGCCATCAATACAGAAGCAACAACGGCTGCAACTACCATACCGGTGCGATTCGTCTTCGTCATTTGAGAACACTCCTTTCTGCTGTTCCCGCGCCGCGTCCGGTGCGGTTCCCCTTCGGGCGAGTGATAAGATAACACGAAAAAAGGGATTTGTAAAATCGGTTCTTTTCCCTTATAATATAGGTCGCAATCTATAATTCCAGGAGGGCTCCGACATGACGGATATGGAGATCGAAACCTTTCTGACGGTGCTGCGCAGCGGGTCCATGACCGCCGCCGCCCAGGCGCTTTATATCACCCAGCCCACCCTTTCCGCCCGGCTCCAGACCCTGGAGGACGAGGTGGGGACGCCGCTGTTTGTCCGGGGCAAGGGCCTGCGGCGGCTGGAGCTGACGGAGGCGGGAACCCGGTTTCTGCCCCTGGCCCAGCGGTGGCAGCGGCTGATGGCCGAGATGCACGGCATTGCCGCCGCCGAGGCCCGGACCCACTTCCGCATCGGCGCTGCCTACACCGCCAACCAATATGTGCTGCCGCCGGTATACAAGCGGTTTCTGGAGCGGGACCTGCCGGTGGCTCTGCGGGTGGAGACCCTGTCCAGCCAGCAGGCCCAGGAGGCCGTTACCCGCCGGGAGCTGGACATGGCCATTGTGGAGGACGACGTGGGCTTCAACCCGGAGCTGCAGGTGACGCCCCTGTTCCGGGAGTCGTTCTATATGATCTGCTCCGAGGGCAGCGACTATCCGGAGTTGGTGAACCCCCACGACCTGGATATGTCCCAGGAGATCAACGTGTCCCAGCGGCGGGAGGTGCAGGTGTGGAACGACTATTGGTTCGGGTCCGACGCCCGACCCCTGCTGAACACCGACACCATGCAGCTGGCGGATGCGTGGCCCCCTACCCGCCGGGTGTGGGCGGCGGCCCCGGCCATTGCCGCTGAGCATATGCGCCGGGCGGGCCGGGCCAAGATCTGCCGCTTCACCGCCCCGCCGCCGGACCGCATCAGCTATCTCATCGCCCCCCGGGCGGTGGAGCTGCCCCGGGAGGCGGCCCTGTTTCTGGAGGACCTGCGCTGGGAGCTACAGCAGCACCCGGACGTGACCATCTATTTCTGACCGCACTCAGCTTGTCAAAAAAATCTTTTTTGACAAGCTGGAAAATGTGGAAAATTGGTAGCCAGATGGGAAAGAGTATGCTATAATTCATATATTATGTATCTGCCAGAATCGAGGCTTTCGCATATGAACCGGCAATATCCCTGTCTGGAAATCAGCCGCAGCCGCCTGCGGCACAATATGGAGGAGGTCATCTCCCGCTGCACCGCCCGGGGCATCCAGGTGTGCGGCGTCATCAAGGGGTGCAGCGGCCTGCCGGAGGTGGGCCGTATGTTCCGGGACTGCGGGGCCACCCAGCTGGCCAGCAGCCGCCTGGAGCAGATCGTCCGCTGCCGCCGGGCCGGGGTGCCGGGGCCGTATATGCTGCTGCGGATCCCCATGCTGTGCGAGCTGGACGATGTGGCCCGGTGGTGCGACTATTCCCTGGAAAGCGAGGCCGCCACGCTGGACGCCCTGGAGGAGGCCTGCGCCCGGCAGGGAGCTGTCCACAAGGCCGTGATCATGGCGGACCTGGGGGACCTGCGGGAGGGCTTCTGGGACCAGGACGAGATGGTGCGGGTGTGCGTCCATGTGGAGCGGGACCTGCCCCATGTGGAGCTGGCAGGCGTAGGCGTGAACCTGGGGTGCTACGGCTCCATCCAGCCCACGCCGGAGAATCTGGGTCAGCTGGTACATATCGCCCGGCGGGTGGAGGACACCATCGGCCGGAAGCTGGAGATCGTGTCCGGCGGAGCCACCAGCTCCTTCACCCTGGTCCACTGGGGCACCATGCCGGAGGGCATCAACCACCTGCGCATCGGCGAGGGCATCTTAGTGGCCAAGGATTTACAGGTGGACTGGGGCATTCACGACATGGACTATCTGCGGATGGACTGCATGACCCTGCGGGCCCAGATCGTGGAGGTGAAGGACAAGCCCACCCACCCGGTGGGGCCCATTATGGTGGACTGCTTCTGCAACCGGCCCACCTATGAGGACCGGGGCATCCGCCGCCGGGCCATTGCCGGCATCGGCCGGGCCGACGTGGGGGATATCATGATGCTGCATCCCCGGACGCCGGGTATGACGGTGGTGGGCGGCTCGTCGGACCACTGCATCCTGGACGTGGAGGACTGCGACCCCTGCCCGCAGGTGGGGGATATCGTGGATTTTGACGTGATCTACCTGACCATGCTGTATGCCAGCGCCCGGGAGGACGTGGCCGTGAAATTTGTGGACTAATTATTATAATAGGAGGATAGATTTTTGGATAACGAAGGATTGATGATTTTCATTTTCCAGGCCATCATTGCGCTGTTTGCGTTTTTCGTGGTGGCCCCCTGCGTGCTCAATGCCGTCAGCCTGTTCACGGTGCAGAAGCGCTTCGCCAAGACCATGATCGACCTGGGTGTGGTGCAGGCGGACGTGGTGCACAAGCTCCACCCCAAAAAGGAGATCGCCGGGGTCATCATCTCCCTGGTGGTGGTGGCGGCCTTTGGCTACGGCGTGTGGCGGCAGGCCCCCATCAGCTATCTGTCCGGCGGTCTGCCCCTGGTGGTGGGCTTCCTGAAATACCGCCAGATCGTCCAGTTCAACAGCCTGACGGTGAAGCGGTTCCAGAACACCTATCAGGGCCAGATGGACGTGAAGAAGTACAACGACTATGTGAACAAGACCTTCTGAGTGCCAAAAGAGGACGGGGCAGCGCCCCGTCCTCTTTTCCTCGAAACCCCCCGGTTTGTTCACAAAATCCTGTTGATTTTCGCGGGAAGGCGTGGTATCATATCCCAAAATTCCGGGGATTCAGACCCGGCTGACGCAGGAGGACGGCATATGAAAGAAGTAAAGCCCCCGAAAAAACCGTTGATCTATTATTACGGCGTCGCCCTGGCGGTGCTGCTGCTGATCAACTTTCTGCTGGTGCCCCTGGTGGCCCGGCACGCGGTGCAGGAGGTGGACTACGGCACCTTCATGACTATGACCGAAAACAAGGAGATCGGCCAGGTGGAGGTGGAGGACAACCAGATCATCTTCACCAACAAGGACGGCAGCAAGGTCTATAAAACCGGGCCCATGAACGACCCGGACCTGACCCAGCGGCTGTATGACGCCGGGGCGGAGTTCACCCGGGACATTGTAGAGGAGACATCGCCTCTGCTGAGCTTTGTGCTGACGTGGATCCTGCCCATCATCATCTTCATCGCCATCGGCCAGCTGATGACCAAGAAGCTGACGGACCGGGCCGGAGGCCCCGGCTCCATGATGTTCGGCGCAGGAAAATCCAACGCCAAGATCTATGTGCAGTCCACCCAGGGCATCCACTTCTCCGACGTGGCCGGTGAGGACGAGGCCAAGGAGAACCTGCAGGAGATCGTCAACTATCTCCATGACCCCGGCAAGTATCAGGAGATCGGCGCATCCATGCCCAAGGGCATATTGCTCGTCGGCCCTCCGGGAACCGGCAAGACCATGCTCGCCAAGGCGGTCGCAGGCGAATCGAACGTTCCGTTCTTCTCCATCTCCGGCTCGGAGTTCGTGGAGATGTTCGTCGGCATGGGCGCGAGCAAGGTGCGCGACCTGTTCAAGCAGGCCAAGGAAAAGGCGCCCTGTATCGTTTTCATCGACGAGATCGACGCCATCGGCCAGAAGCGCAGCGGCGGCCAGTACGGCGGCAACGATGAGCGGGAGCAGACCCTGAACCAGCTGCTGACGGAGATGGACGGCTTCGACGATAACTCCGGCGTGATCATCCTGGCGGCCACCAACCGGCCGGAGTCCCTGGACCCGGCCCTGACCCGTCCCGGCCGGTTTGACCGCCGGGTGCCGGTGGAGCTGCCGGACCTGAAGGGCCGGGAGGAAATTCTGAAGGTCCACGCCCGGAAGATCAAGCTGGCGGAGAACGTGGACTTTTCCACCGTGGCCCGGATGGCCTCCGGCGCGTCCGGCGCGGAGCTGGCCAACATCGTCAACGAGGCCGCCCTGCGGGCGGTGCGGGACGGCCGGAAGCTGGTGACCCAGGCGGACCTGGAGGAGAGCATCGAGACCGTTATCGCCGGATATCAGAAGAAGAACGCCATCCTCACCGACCGGGAGAAGTGGATCGTGTCCTATCACGAGATCGGCCACGCCCTGGTGGCGGCCCGCCAGACCCACTCCGCCCCGGTGCAGAAGATCACCATCATCCCCCGGACCTCCGGCGCCCTGGGCTATACCATGCAGGTGGAGGAGGGCAACCACTATCTGATGAGCCGGGAGGAGATCGAAAACAAGATCGCCACCTTCACCGGCGGCCGGGCCGCCGAGGAAGTGGTGTTCGGCTCCGTCACCACCGGCGCTTCCAACGACATTGAGCAGGCCACCAAGCTGGCCCGGGCCATGCTGACCCGGTACGGCATGAGCGACGAATTCGGCATGGTGGCCCTGGAGACCGTCACCAACCAGTATCTGGGCGGGGATGCGTCCCTGGCCTGCTCGCCGGAGACCCAGACCAAAATCGACCGGCTGGTGGTGGAGCTGGTGGAGCGGCAGCACCAGAAGGCATTGCAGATCCTGCGGGACGACCGGCAGAAGCTGGATGAGCTGGCCAGGTTCCTGCACGAAAAGGAGACCATCACCGGCCAGGAGTTCATGAGCATCCTCAACGCGTGAACCTGAAAAAGAGAACGCCCCGGCGGGGGCGTTCTTTTTTTGCTCCCGGGCGCATACGGTGAAGAAAAAACGGGGAGGGGTTTGCCATGAAAAAGCTGCTGGGGGCACTGCCGGTGCTGGTGCTGCTGCTGACGCTGTGTCCGGCCTGGGGGGTGGAGCTGCCGGTGCAGGCGGAGGCGGCGCTGCTGATGGAGAAGGAGACGGGACAGGTGCTCTACGCCAAAAACGAGCACCAGGCCCTGGAACCGGCCAGCGTCACCAAGGTCATGACCCTGCTGCTGGTGATGGAGGCCATCGACCGGGGGACCCTGGCCTATGACGACGTGGTCACCGTCAGCGACTATGCCGCCTCCATGGGCGGCAGCCAGATCTTTCTGTCCCCCGGGGAGCAGATCACCGTGGAGGACCTGCTGAAGGGGGTGTGCGTGTCCAGCGGCAACGACGCCGCCGTGGCCCTGGCGGAAAAAACGGCGGGGGTCACGGAGCTATTTGTGGAGCAGATGAACAACCGGGCCCGGGAGCTGGGGATGCAGGACACCCATTTCGTCAACTGCACGGGCCTTCCGGCGGAGGGCCACGTCACCAGCGCCTGGGACATCGCGGTGATGTCCCGGGAGCTGATCCGCCGTCACCCGGACATCCGGCGCTTTACCACCATCTGGATGGACACCCTGCGGGACGGACAGTTCCAGCTGTCCAACACCAACAAGCTCATCCGCTTTTATGAGGGGGCCACGGGGCTGAAAACCGGGTCCACGGACTCCGCCAGATACTGCATTTCCGCCACGGCGGAGCGGGAGGGCATGGAGCTGATCGCCGTGGTGCTGAAATCCCCCACCGGCCAGCAGCGGTTCGAGGACGCCAAGACCCTGCTCAACTATGGATTCTCCACCTATGGCCTGATCCATGCCGCCCCGGAGGAGCCGCTGCCGCCGGTGTCGGTGACCTTGGGGACCCGGGATGCGGTGCAGCCTATGGTGGACCCGGCGGAGGGCCTGCTGCTGGCGGAAAAATCCCAGCTTCAGGGGCTGGAGCAGACCGTGACCCTGCCGGAGTCCGCAGCGGCCCCAGTGGGGCAGGGGGACGTTCTGGGGACCCTGACCGTCACCCAGAACGGCGAAACACTGCTGGAGGTGCCCATCCGGGCGGCGGAAGCCGTGGAAAAGCTCACCTTCGGGGAGATGTTCCTGCGCCTGGCCCGGACCATGTGCTTCTGCGGGTGATCCTTGGCGGAAACTGAACAGGAATGATATTGCGGCACAGGGGAAACGGCGATATAATAAAATCAGAGAGTGTATCATATTTTCTGCTCAAAATAAACTTAGGAGGGTAATAATGAAAAAATCTATTTCTGCTATGTTAATAATCGTGGCGATATTTTCTTTAATCACCACGGGATGTTCTGTTAGCAAGAACGAAATAACTGAAATTAAAACGGATTTCGGAATACTATTTCTTGCAGAGAGTCTTGAACT
>OLXI01001198.1_pt1 | contig 13051 bp, 9 predicted proteins | sample 1674181 | NCBI WGS metagenome assembly OLXI01 (sample SAMEA103958148, study PRJEB25191) | human gut metagenome | reverse complement strand
TGAAAGTGGTATTCCAAGAGAAATCTTTAGTCTTTATATTGGTCGAACTGATTTCCAATTCCACTCCCTTATTTTTTACTTCACCAATATTCATAAGATAGCTGCCGAAACCTGTTGTCATAGAGATAGGACGATCCATCAACAAATTTTTAGTAGTACGAGTGTAGTATTCCAAAGTTGCGTTTATACGATTGAACAAACTGAAATCCAGACCTAAGTTAAGGTTGTAATTGGTTTCCCATTTTAAATCTGTATTTTTGATTTGTGATTGGATAATACCCGGTTGTTCCAAATAACCATTGGTTAAACTACTCAAACCCATATATCCGAAATAGTCAGATGGTAGTGTGCCATTGACACCATAAGATGCGCGTATTTTCAAATCGGTCAGCCAACCTTTGGCCGGATTCATGAATTCCTCTTCAATCATACGCCATGCGGCAGATACTGACCAGAAACTACCCCAACGGCTGTCTTTATGCAAACGGGAACTACCGTCAGTACGGAAACTACCACCTAGATAATATTTATTTTTATAGTCATAGTTTACACGTGTCAGATAAGATACCATGCGGGTTCTGGTAGAGCTGCCACCAACGGATTCGGTTTTCATACCATTGCTTATTTCATCTTTGTCTGCTGTAGCGAAATTAGTTGCATACCCTGACAGATAGTCACGATATTGGTCATCAATTTCATAACCTACCAATGCGTCAAAATGGTGATCGTTGGCTATATTAAACTTATAACTCAGTTGGTTTGCCCATACCATTTTCTTGTATTCGTAGAATTTTTTGCTCATGCCGCCATTTACATCCTCACCATTGGAAGTGCGGGGATCACTCCAATCCTTGCCTTTAGTGTTGGTGTAGTCATAGCTGAATGTTGATTTGAATTTTAAGTTTTTAATAAATTCATATTCGCCATAAATAGTGTTGAAAGCACGATTAACATATTCACGTTGATAGTCGTAAGTTGCAGATAATAGTGGATTACGATCACCGTTGCGGATAAAATCGCGGTTCCAGCTTCCATCTTCATTGTATGGTGTGTCTGAGGGGACAACAGCGTTACGTGATGAATAGAAAGGAGAAGTGTAGGAGGTACCTTCACCATATACATCTTGATTAACGGTAGCAAATAACATATTTGCCCCTAATTTTAATTTATCAGTTGCTTGATAATCTACATTTAAACGTCCGCTGATACGTTCTAAACCGGAGTTGATAGCAATACCTTCTTGTTTTAGGTAAGAGATAGATGAATAATATTTGAATTTGTCTGTTCCACCAGAAATGGAGGCTTCATAAGTCTGGTGATTTCCTTTTTTGAACATGATATCATCCCAATCGACATATCCACACCAAGGAACAGGAGCATAATCGTCAATATTTTCATTAGCATATGCTATGGCTTCGTCGTGACTATTTCCGTCTCTTAACGCACCGGCTACTAGACCGTTATAAATATATTCGCGGCGTTCTTCTCCCCCCATAACAGGACGATAATCCATTGCGAAATCAGAACTACCCCAATCTGCTTTGAATGAAATTTGTGGCTTTCCACTTTTACCTTTTTTAGTAGTAATAAGTACTACACCATTGGCAGCACGTGAACCGTAGAGAGAGGCGGCAGCGGCATCTTTAATGATTGTTATGTTTTCAATATCAGAGCTATTGATAGTTGACATAATGTCAAGACCTGCATCTGAACTCATCGTATTGATAGAACCTGAACGCATAGGAATTCCGTCAATTACGTATAATGGAGAATTACTGGCATTAAAAGATCCCATACCGCGAATATTCAAAGAGGAAGAAGCTCCTGGTTGACCTGACGATGAACTGAATTGTACCCCGGGTGCATTACCTTGTAGTAAATCTTTGAATGAAACAGCCGGAATATCTTTCATTTTATCAGCCTTCACAGTAGAAGCAGACCCTGCGTATGCCGACTTCTTGAAAGTACCATAACCGGTAACAACCACTTCTTCCATAACATTATTATCAGGAGCCATGACTACTTTCAGTATCTTTCCGGCAGTGGCTTTAATTTCCTGCTTGCCATAACCTATATAGGAGATAATCAAAGTGGCAGGTATACGGTCTACATCTAATGAGAAGTGCCCGTCCAAATCTGTAGTAGTTCCATTCGTAGTACCTTTGACTAAGATATTCGCTCCAATAATAGGTTCTCCCGTCTCATCCAGTACTGTACCGGTTAATGTTGTTTTCTGTTGAGGAACAGCAGACTCTTTTTCTTCAATTTGCTTGATAGCAATAACGCCGTTGTGAACTGAATAGGTCAAACCACTATTCATAAGACATTTATCAAGCACATTGGCTATTTTTTCGTTATTTACATTTAGGTTTTGGACTTTTATTTGTTTTACATCATTGGTGCTGTATACAAAAGTAAAGTCGGTTTGTCTTTGGATTTCCCAAAGAATTTCACTCAACGTGGCATTCTTGAATGAGGCTGTGACAGTGGCTTGTGCAAACACTTTGTTGGCAGCCTGCATAAAACCTGTGGTAATGATACAGAAAAATAGGAACGTAATCCACAAACGTTTACTACTTTTACCGTGATTGGTGTAGTTGTGTTTTTTGTCCATAATACATCATTTTTATTAGTTATAGAATGTGATTGTTTTGTTATTGACTTTTACGTGTACTTTTTGAGTCTCTTCCAACAAACGTACAAATGGAGTGATTTCCGAATACCGATCTACATTGCATCCAAAGCGTAGGTCTTTTATTTTCTCATTGGCAAAAATTACTTCCATGTCATACCAGCGTGATAGTATTTTCATGATATCTTCCAATCGCTGGTCTTTGAAATGAATTTTTCCTTTTATCCATGAAGTATAAAATCCGGCATCTACCATGCGTATCTGTATGCTGCTGTTTCCGAGGCTGATGGTAGCTTGCTGGGAAGGCTTTAAAATACAGCTTTCTCCAGTTTCTGTATTTACTTTGACAGAACCGTTTACCAAAGTTGTCTGATACTCTTCCTGTGGATAGGCAGAGATGTTGAATGTGGTTCCCAACACTTCTACTTGCATGCCTTGAGTGCATACTATAAATGGTTGCCCTGTTTTGCAGACTTCAAAATAGGCCTCGCCTTCCAGTTCTACTTTGCGTGGACCGTTATCAAATGTCACAGGAAAGCGGAGACTGGTCATTGCGTTCAGATGCACTTTTGTTCCATCACTTAACAATAGAGCATATTCTCCACCTCGTGGAGTTTCCACTTTATTATATACAGGCTTGTTTTTTTTAGCTGTTTTTGATGTTACTTGGTAATTCAGCATTGTAGAGTCCATGTGGACTCGGGCTCCGTCTATTTTCTCAAGCAGACTCTCTGTTTCTTTATTTATATGGATTGTCTGGCCGTCCTCCAATGTCAGAATAGCTTTGGATTCCCCAGGTAGAATGGATTGTGCGATGAACTGTTTGTCCGAAAGAGAAACGGGCGAGGTGAATTTCATGGAAATACTTACAAAAAGGACAGGTAACAGAATGATTGCGGCATAACTTACTATTTTGATATATCTGCTTCTGTTATTATTTCTTTTGATTCGCTTTTCCACTTCTTTCCATCCGGATGAAGGATTGAATGCCGTATTTTTCCGGAAATGTTGCTTTTGGTTTTCTTCATTACAAATTTTCTTGAATAAAATCTCGTGCGCTGTAGATTCTTCTCTCCAAGCAGTTAGTTTTATTGTTTCTTCCGGGGTTATTTCTTCCGACAGATACCTTGCTATGAGGTTGGCTATATAGAAATCTTGTTTTATCATATTTTGACCTGTTTTTTATCTCTTTTATAATAAAACAGGTCTGTTTGAAATTCGGGTGAATAATAAAACGACTTTTTTTGAAAAAAAACAAATAAATGTCTTTTTATATAAAGAACAAGAGGAAGTAATAGTAGTCTTTCAAATTCTCTCTGAGTTTCTTGTAGGCTATTTTCTTTAATGTATGGACTGTTTCTGTAGATATGTTTAGTCTGTCTGCTATTTCTGCGTTTTTTTTCCCTTCCAGAGATAGTTGCATAATGGCTTTCATTTGGTCAGGTAATTTATTTATGGCTTCAGAAACGATACGATAAGTTTCCTCTTCAACGATTGCATCGTGAAAAAAGGAATCCTTTTTCTTTTCGATGACATTTTGAGCGTATTCATATACTACTTTTGAATGCTCCAGTTCGTTGAGTGCTTTATTGCGTACAGCTGTATATAAAAATGCTTTTACCTGATGCAGATAAAAAAAATCTTCTCTTATTTGCCATAGTTTGGCAAATGAATCTTGTACAATATCTGCTGAAGTTTCTTGGTTTTCTGTATATTGATTGGCAAATAAGCATAGAGTTACATAATATTTATTGAAAATATCATGAAACCCTTGCTCATTAAGCTTAATACTTATAGTTGTATGAGAAGTTCCCGCTGCCACCTTTGCTTTTAATTTTCTCTAATTTTAGTGCGAATATAGAGAAAATTAATTAAAAACAGCCTCTTATTCTATTAAAATATTATTTTAAGTCTACTACAGTAATACCTGCCCCACCAAATTGTACGTGTTCGTCTTGATAGTGTGCTACTCCTGGAACACTTCCCAAATAGCTGCGAATCAGGGTGCGCAGTATGCCTGTACCTGTTCCGTGAAGGATACGTACACGGTCTATTCCCAATAGTATGGCATCATCGATAAAATAAGTTACTGCCTGTATCGCTTCATCGCCACGCATACCGCGTACATCAATATCTTGTTTGAAATTTAGTTTCTTTTCATATACCCGATCTTGTGTTTCACTGCTGACGAAGGTACTTTTTACCATTGTTTTCTGGGTGGGCTGTATTGGTGTGCTACGTTCCAGCTTATCCAGTTTTACATTGGTTTTTATCATTCCGAACATAACTATTGCATTTTTGCCATTAATTCCTAGTACTTCTCCGACACTGGATTGACCTTTGATCTTTACAGTGCTACCTACAGTGATAGGCTGTTCTTTGGGCATTGACAGTTGGGAAGATTCCGTCTTGGCTTTATCCTTTTTGTTTTTTTTCCGCTCTTGTTTTTCACGGAGTTTTTCCATTTTCCGGATGATTTCATCTTCCTTGTTCTTTTTCTCGATATCTTCTATCTGATTTTTAAAATCAGTCAGTTCCTGACGTGCCGATTGTGTACGTTCTTTGTCGGCTTGTGCTTCCTTGATGATACGGATGGTATTTTCAATTCGGGCATTTGATTCCTGTATCAATTTTTCCGCATCTTCTTTGGCCTTTCGCAAAATCTCTTTACGACTTTTCTCCAGTTCCTGTAGTTCTTCTTCGTATTTGGCGATGGTTTCTTCCATCTGTTTTTCTCGTTTGCGGATGTTCTGACGCTTAGTTTCCCAATAACGTTTGTCACGTACGATATCTTGTAGATATTTATCAGCATTGATATATTCACTCCCTACAATTTCGGATGCGTCGGCTATAACTTCTTCCGGTAAACCTATTTTCCTAGCTATTTCTACTGCAAATGAACTTCCCGGATTTCCTATTTGTAATTGGAATAAAGCTTGCATTAAATGCCTGTCATATAACATGGCACCATTAACCACTCCTTCGTGATCTTCGGCAAAATGTTTCAAATTTTGATAATGAGTGGTGATAACGCCGAATGTGCCCTTTTCATTGAAACGTTTCAACACAGCTTCAGCTATGGCTCCTCCAATTTGTGGTTCTGTACCTCCGCCGAATTCATCAATGAGGATAAGGCTGCGTTCGTTACAGCTTTTCATCATTGTTTTCATGTTGGTAAGGTGTGAGGAGTAGGTACTCAGATCGTCTTCGATACTTTGTTCGTCACCTATGTCTATAAAGATACTGCCGAATAATCCGGCATGGCTACGTTCATGCATCGGAACCGGCATACCACATTGTAACATATATTGTAGTAATCCCACAGTCTTCAGACAAACGGATTTACCTCCGGCATTCGGTCCGGATATAATTAGAATGCGTTGATTTTTAGTTAGTTCTATATCTAGAGGAACAACCTTTTTATTATGCTTGGCCAGCGAGAGTTGCAATAGTGGGTGTATGGCCATGGTCCAGTCCAAAATCTGTTTGTCTTCCAATGATGGTTTGGTGGCGTTCGTCTGAATGGAAAAATGGGCTTTGGCACGGATGAAATCAATTTCTGCCAAAAACTCGTATGACTGGAGGATGGCGGGGACCTGTGGGCGGATTATGATAGAGAAATCTGTCAGGATACGGATGATTTCCCGGCGTTCTTCTCCTTCCAATTCCCGTATTCTATTGTTTGCTTCCACTACTTCGGCCGGTTCTATGAAAACTGTTTTGCCGGTGGATGATTCATCGTGTACAATTCCCTTGATTTTCCGTTTTAATCCCGGTGCGACAGGGATGACGAGTCTTCCGTCACGCATGGTAGGAGTTACATCTTTATCAACATAACCTTCTGCTTGAGCGTTGCGTAGAATTGCATTCAAACTGCGTGATATGCTTCCGGCTGTCGAGGCCAACTCTCTGCGGATGCGTAATAATTCGGAAGAAGCGTTGTCTTTGATTTTTCCGAATTTGTCTAAGATGTTGTTTATACGCGTAATGAGTTGAGGAAACACGATAATATCTCCTGCCAGTTTTTGTAGGGCAGGGTAGGGGGAGTTTTCTTTTTCTTGTTCTTCGTCATTCGGGGTCAGTGTCAGAAAATGGATGATATCACGAATTGTTTCTAAAGAACGGCGTAAATCAAACAGTTCTTGCTCATCCAAATACATACCTTCTACGCGGATACGTTTTAGTGATGGTCGTACATCAAAAAAATATTGGTCGGGAAAACTGTCTTCCTCTTGTATGATGCGCATGAATTCCATCACCTGTTCCAGCCATTCATTAATATCCTTAAAGGATTCTGAGAAGTTCATTTCATCTACTCTTTCTTGACCTAATGTGCTGAGACATTTCTCTTTTAGTAAATGACGGATGGAATCGAAACCTATTTTCTGTTCGAAATTCTGAGGGTATATCATGATTTATTTCTTTCGTTTATTATTCGTATGCAAAAATACGATTTGAAAATTTTATAGCAAAAAAACTGGTAAACTATTTGCTTATTTAAAATAAAGTCGTACCTTTGCAGCGCTTTCAACAGAAAGTACTTTTGAAAAAAGAAGTCTTGGAGAGGTGGCAGAGTGGTCGATTGCGGCGGTCTTGAAAATCGTTGTACTGCGAGGTACCCGGGGTTCGAATCCCTGTCTCTCCGCAATAAAGGGTGTAAATCAAGCATTTGCGAGATTTACACCCTTTTTTACACCCAAGAATGTAAAATTGGGTGTTTTTGTATTTTTTAAGATTCTTCAAAAGAATGTCAATTACAAAGCGATTGGTATTTCTATGGACTGGCAGAATGAACCTTTATGACGAAAAATATAGTTATTCAAAAAAATAAATATCTTAAATATGGAATTCATTTGCCAAATATGAAATTTCTATTCATATATTCCTCTTTTGTAATTCATTAGATATTGGGTAAAAGTCTTGCCTGTTTCTTTTTTGAAAAAACGCATGAGGTGACTGGGGTCGGAAAAGTGGAACTCGTCTGCCAGTTGGCTCACATTCAGATTGGAGAACAGTAGCTCATTTTTCAGCTCTTCCAAAAGACGTTGCTTGAGTAAGTGAATGGCTGATACACCAAATTGCGCCATGACAGAATTATTCAAGGTGATACGACTTACCCGAAGCATATCAGCATATTCTTGAACGCGCTGTGTCGTTCGGATATGTTTTTCGAGTAAGTCCTTGAATTTGAATGCGTAATTGTTTTTTGGCACTTCGACAGGTAGACGATAAGTTTGAGCGTATGCCCGGTTGATAATTACCAGTAGATAATAAAGCACTGACACAATGAGGTTGTAAGTGTCTACCACAGGATGTTGTAGTTCTTGTTTTATCTTTTTTAAGAGGCGCATATATTCCGTCAGCTCCTCCGGCTCGGCAAACAAGTAGGGCGGTGTATCAGTCTGATAATAATACAACAGCCGATATACGAAGAACTTGTCAGCAATGAACGTGCGCATAAAGTCTTCGCGGAAAATAAGAAAAGTGTAATCCAGTTCTACCTCGTTCACGTGCCATTCCTGTTGCTGGTGCGGCGACAAAAGCAGCACCATACCATCCCGTAACTCCACTTTTCGGAAGTTCAGCAACAAATATCCATTGGCACGACGAAAGAAATAGAAGCTGAAAAAATCTGTCTTAAACGCCTTATGCTCGGTCAAGACACCACAGATGTCCTTGCTTTCGCCTGTGTTAATGTAGAAGTCTACGCCACATTGCGTTTTATTGAACGGAACGCTTACAAGTCTTTCGGGATTGATTATAGCTTTCATCACTCTTGTTTTTTGCTTTCTGCAAATATACATCATTCTTTTATCAAAATGGCATATATTCCTGTTTTTAAGGCATAGAGACATTGGGATATCCTTTCGAACTTTGTACCCGAAAAATAATACAAAACATAACATCATGAACGAAAAAGCAATTATTCGGTTGGTACGCAGTGCCACCTTGAAAATCAACTATGCAGGACATACCATTCTTATTGACCCCGTATTTGCCGACAAAGGAACCCTGCAATCAGCTCTCGGTGTATATAAGAATCCGAGGGTACATCTCGTAATGCCTATTAGCGACATTACTGAAGGTGTTGATATGGTACTGCTCACCCACAACCACATCGACCATTACGAACCAAGTGTAAAGCAGCATTTGCCGAAAGACATTCCTTTCTACACCCAGCCACAAGATAAGGCCGCCATCCTGAAAGATGGTTTCTCAAATGTAGAAGCGATTGAAGAGAGCATAACCTTAGGTCATCTGACCATCCACCGTGCTATTGGCCATCACGGTTTCGGTCAGATAGGCCAGATGATGGGACCTGTTTCGGGCTATGTGCTGATGTCCGAAGGGCTTCCGACTATTTATATCATGGGCGATTGCAAATGGGAAGAATGTACTCTTGCTACCGTGGAAAAGTATCGTCCTAATTATATTGTGGTGAACAGTGGCGGTGCGGTATTCCCCGAATTCTCTAAGACGGACGGTTGTATCATCCCCAATGAACAGGAAGTAATGGCGATGCTTGACACACTCCCCCCACACATCAAGCTGATTACCGTACACATGGATGCCATCGATCATTGCCAGACCACCCGTGCCATCCTTCGCAACGAAGCTCGCCATCACGGGACGGATATGAGCCGACTGATTATACCGGAAGACGGAGAAAGCATAACACTTAAATAACTGTATAAACAATCATTTCAAAATATTAGAAAGATGAAAAAGATTAGGAAAATCGCGGTAGAACAGAATTTCGCCGCGATCAGTGTCGGTAAGTTGAATGAACTGAATGAATACGAACTTCAGCTTGGCCCGGATGTGAAAATTCCCGGAAAAGTATTCTGCAGCACCGCTCTCGGAACTACGGGAAGCGAGTTTTCTTTCCAGTCATTCGCCCCGGGTACAGAAACCGGATTTCTGCATAGTCACAAGAGTCATGAGGAACTTTATTTTTTCCTCTCCGGTAAAGGTGAATTTCAAGTAGACGGAACAGTGTTCCCAGTGGAAGAAGGTAGCGTTGTCAGGGTATCTCCTGCAGGAAAACGAAGTGTCCGTAACAACGGAACGACTCCGCTCCTCATGCTCTGCATACAATATTGCAGCAATACATTCTCACAGGAGGATGCCACTGACGGAATCATACTGAAAGAACCGGTAAAATGGAAAGTCTCTCCGAAATGATTCTAAAAAGGAACTCTAAGCAGATGACTATCTGTATAAAATCCCTGATAAAGAATATGAACATAGTGGTAGGCTGCTCCATCGGGTGCAGCTACTGCTATGCCCGTAACAACTGCCGCCGTTTCCATATTACGGACGATTTCTCCGTACCGGAATATATGGTGCGAAAGCTGCGTATCATCGACACGCCCAAGCCTCACGTATGGCTGATGACCGGAATGAGCGATTTCTCCGATTGGAAGCCTGAATGGAATGCGGAAATATTCAGACGAATGAAAAGCAATCCGCAACACACTTATATATTCCTTACGAAATGTCCGGACAAGATCAGTTTCTCTACAGATGACGAGAATGTATGGATGGGCGTGACCGTCACGCGCAATTCCGAAAAAAAGCGGCTAGACGATTTGAAAAGAAATATCAAGGCCAAGCACTACCATGTCACTTTCGAACCTATTTTCGATGAAATCGGCGATATAGATTTCGAGGGTATCGACTGGATTGTCATAGGTACGGAGACCGGACATCGGAAAGGCAAAGTGGATTCCCGTCCCGAATGGGTGCTTCACATTGCCGACCAAGCCCAAACACAGGGCGTCCCCGTGTTTATGAAAGAGGATTTGCTGCCTATAATGGGCGAAGAAAGGATGATTCAGGAACTGCCGGAACAATTTACAAAACGCTTACAATGAATACCGAAATAATCAAAGAAATAGACGTACAGAGCGTTATGACCAAATCCTCACTGCCGGTCGGAGGATATTCGGTCAACCCTTACGTGGGCTGCCCCCACGCCTGTAAGTATTGCTACGCATCGTTTATGAAACGATTCACCGGGCATACAGAACCGTGGGGTGCATTTCTGGACGTGAAGAACTGGAAACCGATAGCCAATCCGCACAAATATGACGGAGAGCGCATTGTGATAGGTTCCGTGACGGATGGTTACAACCCGTATGAGGAGCAATTTTGCCGTACCCACAGGCTGCTCGAAGAGCTGCGTGGGAGCAACGCCGAGATTATGATATGCACTAAGTCCGACCTTGTCCTGCGCGACCTCGACCTGTTGAAGCGTTTTCCCAAAGTAACGGTGTCATGGTCGGTCAATACGCTTGACGAGCGGTTTCGTACGGATATGGACAATGCCGTGAGCATAGAACGTCGTCTGAACGCAATGCGTCAGGTCTATGAGGCGGGCATCCGTACCGTGTGTTTTGTATCGCCCATATTCCCCGGAATAACCGATATGAAGGCGATTATCGAGAAAGTGAAAGGATATGCCGATTTGATATGGCTCGAAAACCTGAATCTGCGCGGGCAGTTCAAGGGAGGGATAATGACGTATATCCGTGAGAAGCATCCCGACCTCTTTCCGTTATACGAAGAAATATACAACAAAAAGAGGCTTGATTACTGGCAGGCATTGGAACAGGACATTTCCCAATACGCCAAGGCACAGGGGTTTCCATATAGAATAAATGATTTGCCTTACGGGCGCTCGGAAAAAGGCAAGCCGGTTATCGTAAATTATTTCTACCACGAAAAGATACGATTGACTAAATGAGGGAAAGATATTGACAATATGGTATATTAATAGTGAATAAGATATTCTTTTATTGCTTATTTTACTTTAGAATAGTTAGACAACTTAGATTTTGTACTATATATTACGATAGAAGTACAATCCATGATGAATTGTACTTCTCTATATTACATCCTGAATCCTCTGGATTTTTGTTCTTTCTGCACTGAGTTACGCAGATGCTGCTGTAACTTCTCCCATTGTTCTTTGAACCATTCGCTGATTGGCTGTTGGTTTATAGTCAGCATCAATTTATTCTTATCGATCGGGCTTCGTTCAATTTTGAAAATTACATTTTTTGTTTCAAATCTCTGTCTATATTCTTCGGAATAGATTTTTCCACTACATCTGAGAGCTTCCTTTTTGTATAAAAGAGAATCAACCATCCCCTTGGTAAAACCAGTGACATAGCATAATTTTTCCATTCTCAGCATTTCTTTGAGTAATGGGAACCAGCATAATGCCTTTTCAAGCAGGGTGTTTAGCCGTGATATTTCTTTGTCTTTAGCTTCAATCTCTTTATTATGTATTCCTTGAAGATTGCGTATTTGTCTGCCGTGCTGTTCCTGCATTTGTTGCATCTGAATTTTTAATTCATCAGTAGCTTTGTCCCGGTTGGCAATCTCCTGATGTAGCTGCTCGATGTTATGTTCCAGTTCTTTCAACTTACCGCTTCCGAAAAGAGAACCTACGCTGCTGGTTATGGCAGTGGCTACATCGGTAGCTGCACTTTTGAGTTTGTCTGTACGTATCTCAGCTTTTACCTGTTTGAGTTCCTGTTCGGCAAGGCTTACCTGTTGCTCCTTGTGTCGCTTGGTTTCTTCTATACGTTGCAGTTCGGCTTTCTGCTTCTCAATGATGAAATCGTTTCGTTCCAAATGTTCCTTGCCTGTAACAGCCTTTGATTGTCCACGCTTCATCAGGAGAATATCGGATGCCAAAGTTTGCATTTCCATCATATCGTTGTCATTGAGCTTTCGGCTCTTTCCTGTATCGTGGTTCATCCAATCGAAAACGATATGAGCGTGATAATTAGGTTTGAACCACTTCCCACCAATTAGGAAACTCTCCCTATCTTCGGCTTCGGGCTGTCCGTTCAGCCAATGCCCTTCATCTTTGTGCAGAAAGATTTGAAGCGGAGCGATGCCCCAGCGTCTTTGGCATTCCTCGCCAAATTTCTTCACGTCTGCCAGTATGGTGTCCGGTTTGATGAGCAACACACCCTCACGGATTGGCGAGCATCCTGCCACTTTGATAATCTTGCCGTTCTTGCCTTTTCGCTCACGCTCTTTCTCCTGCATGGCACGACCTGTCTTTTCCTTTACCATTCGTTTGATATTGTCGTAATGTGTCTGTAAATTCGGATTGCCGAAGTCCGGGTTTATCCATTGCTCGTTGTCAGCGGATAGTTCAGGCACGATGTAGATTTTGGACTCTCCGATATTACGCATATACTCGGCAGTCCTTCGATTGTGAGCCTCACTTGATTTGGTGTTGCAAGGTTTGATATGTATGCTTGATTTTATTGCCATATTACTATTCAGATTTATTGTTTACGACAGATTACTTTGTTCGCTTTCGCAGAGGGGTTCTTAGGGATGCAACCCATAAGCGGAGTTTCCAAAGAGAGGGTCACTCTTTGGTCTGGGTTC
>OLXI01001194.1_pt1 | contig 13070 bp, 9 predicted proteins | sample 1674181 | NCBI WGS metagenome assembly OLXI01 (sample SAMEA103958148, study PRJEB25191) | human gut metagenome | reverse complement strand
CCTCCCAGGGCCTGATGCTGATGATCCCCACCATGCACCGCATCTCCGGCGAGCGTCTGCCCGGCGTGCTGCATGTGGCGTCCCGCACCGTGGGCACCCACGCCTTCTCCATCTTCGGCGACCACAGCGACGTGATGAACTGCCGCCAGACGGGCTTTGCCATGCTCTCCAGCGGCAGCGTCCAGCAGGCCGCAGACCTGGCCGCCGTGGCCCATCTGTCCGCCATCCGGGCCCGGATCCCCTTCCTGCACTTCTTTGACGGCTTCCGCACCAGCCACGAGATCCAGAAGATCGACGTGCTGAGCTATGACGAATACGCCAAGCTGGTGGATTACGAGGCCCTGGCCCGCTTCCGCGCCAACGCCCTGAACCCCGAGGATCCCCGGATGCGCTCCCTGGTGGATAACCCCGATATCTACTTCCAGCTGCGTGAATCCAACAACACCGACTATGCCAACCTCCCCGACGTGGTGGAGGACTACATGGCCCAGATCAGCCGCCTGACGGGCCGGGAATATCACCTGTTCAACTATTACGGCGCGCCTGACGCAGAGCGCGTCATCGTGGCCATGGGCAGCGTGTCCGGCTGTGCCCAGGAGGTCGTCAACTATCTGAACGCCAAGGGCGAAAAGGTGGGCTTCCTGCAGGTGCACCTGTTCCGTCCCTTCTCCCGCAAGCACCTGATGGCCGCCATGCCCAAGACCGTGAAGCGCATCGCTGTGCTGGACCGTGTGAAGGAAGCCGGTTCCATCGGCGAGCCCCTGTATGAGGACATCTGCGCCGCCTATATCAACGAGGCGGACCGCCCCCTGATCTTCGCCGGACGCTATGGCCTGTCCAGCAAGGACACTACCCCCGCCCAGCTGAAGGCCGTGTTCGACAATCTGCTGCTGGAGGAGCCCAAGAACCACTTCACCATCGGCATCGAGGATGACGTGACCCACCTGTCCCTGCCCGTGGGCGCCCCCCTGCTCACCGAGCCCGAGGGCACCATCAGCTGCAAGTTCTGGGGCCTGGGCTCCGACGGCACCGTGGGCGCCAACAAGAACTCCATCAAGATCATCGGCGAAACCACGGATATGTACTGCCAGGCGTACTTTGAGTACGACACCAAGAAGTCCTTCGGCATCACCAAGAGCCATCTGCGCTTCGGCAAGCACCCCATCAGCTCCACCTACTATGTCAGCCGAGCCGACTTTGTGGCCTGCCACAACCAGACCTATCTGACCAAGTACGACATCATCTCCGAGCTGAAGCCCCACGGCAGCTTCCTGCTGAACTGCGAGTGGACCGAGGACCAGCTGGAGCAGCACATCCCCGGCGACATCCTGCGCTATATCGCGGAAAACGACATTCATTTCTACATCATCGACGCCAATAAGGAATCCCAGGCCCTGGGTCTGGGCAACCGGTCCAACATGGTGCTGCAGGCGGCGTTCTTCAAGCTGGCTAATGTCATCCCCGTGGAGGACGCCGTGGAGCACATGAAGGCCGCCGTGAAAAAGACCTACGGTCTCAAGGGCGAAAAGGTGGTCAACATGAACATCGCCGCCGTGGACGCCGGCATCAACGCCCTGGTGCAGGTGCAGGTGAAGCCCGAGTGGAAGAACCTGTCCGGCGCCGCCATCCAGCCGCCCCGCGCCGATGTGCCCGACGTCATCAAGAATATCCTGGTGCCCATCAACGCCCAGAAGGGCGACGATCTGCCGGTTTCCGCCTTCCGGGGCATGGAGGACGGCACCATGCCTCTGGGCACCTCCCAGTATGAAAAGCGCGGCATCGCCACCCATCTGCCGGTGTGGGACAAGAGCGAGTGCATCCAGTGCAACCGCTGCTCCTTCGTGTGTCCCCATGCGGTGATCCGTCCCTACCTGCTGAACGAGGACGAGGTGAAGAACGCCCCCGCCGGTCTGGAGCTCACCGACGCCAAGGGTCCCCAACTGGCCGGCCTGCGGTACACCATGGGCGTGTCCACCCTGGACTGCACCAGCTGCGGCAGCTGCGTGGCCTCCTGTCCCAAGAGCGGCAAGGCCCTGCGCATGGTCCCGGCCCACGAGGTATCCCTGGACCAGACCAACTGGAACTACCTGCAAACCATCCCCGAGAAGAACGACCGCTTCGACAAGTTCACCCTGAAGGGCAGCCAGTTCCGCCAGCCCCTGGTGGAGTTCAACGGCGCCTGCGCCGGCTGCGGCGAGACGCCGTATGTGAAGCTGCTGACCCAGCTGTTCGGCGACAAGATGTTCCTGGCCAACGCCACCGGCTGCACCCAGGCCTGGGGCGCGGCCATGCCCTGCGTGCCCTACTGCAAGAATAAGGAGGGCAAGGGTCCCGCCTGGTCCAACTCCCTGTTTGAAAACAACGCCGAGTTCTCCTATGGTATGTGCCTGGCGGTGAAGCAGCTGCGCGCCGCCGTCACGGACTACGTCCATCAGCTGGATGACATGACCGAAAACGCCGCCGTCAAGGCCGCCATCGCGAAGTGGCTGGAGACCTATGACGACCTGGACGCCTCCACCCCCGCCACCCGGGAGCTGCTGCACCTGCTGGAGAGCGAGACCTTCTCCGCTCAGGAGCAGGCCGTGGTGGACGAGATCCTCAAGCGCCGCAAGGATATGTCCAAAAAGACCATGTGGATGTACGGCGGCGACGGCTGGGCCTACGACATCGGCTACGGCGGTCTGGACCATGTGTTCGCCATGGGCGAGGACGTCAACGTCCTGCTGGTGGACACCGAGGTGTACTCCAACACCGGCGGACAGTCCTCCAAGGCCACTCCCGTGGGCGCCGTGGCCCAGTTCCAGGCCAGCGGCAAGAAGACCAAGAAGAAGGACCTGGGCATGCTGATGATGACCTACGACAACGTCTATGTGGCCCAGTGCTCCATGGGCGCCGACCCGGCCCAGCTCATCAAGGCCATCCGGGAGGCCGAGGCCCACAAGGGTCCCTCCATCGTCATCTGCTACGCGCCCTGCATCAACCACGGCATCAAGAAGGGCATGGGCTGCGTCCAGCAGGAGATGAAGGACGCCGTGGCCTCCGGCTACTGGAACCTGTACCGCTACAGTCCCGAGACCCACAAGTTCACCCTGGACAGCAAGGAGCCCACCATGCCCCTGTACGACTTCATGAAGGGCGAGGTGCGCTACTCCTCCCTGGAGCTGAGCTTCCCGGAGAACGCCAAGGTCCTGTTCGCCGAGGCGGAGGACGCCGCCAAGGCCAAATACGAGTCCTATAAGCGCCGGGCCGAGGATCAATAAGGCCGGGCACAATGCAGCCAGATAATCACAACGCCGGATAATTAAAAAGCGATAAGAACCTTTCGTTTTCAGAGAGCGGCACGGCTTCGGTCGCGCCGTTCTCTTTTGCGGCATTTATCCCGACAGAGGCTCCGTTCCCCGGGCATAACGGCCAAAAAACACGTGTGCTTTTTGGCATATACCACAATCTTTCCAAAAATACAAAAAGTCCGTTGCAAAACGGCTGCAACGGTGTTGTATATAGTAGGGGTGAGAGCTTCGACACCGCCATATAAGAGGAAAGAGAGAAAACATATGAAACCGTTCCGACACTTCGCCATCGCGTTCTGCGTGTGTTCCTTGCTTTGTATGCTGACGGCCTGCATGTCTTCAGTTACCGTTTGGCCTTCATTCGTTGATTTATCAAAAAAGGATGTCATCCTGCGGGTAGATGGAACGGAAACTGCCCTACTGTATTGGTACGATGCATCAAACGGCGACTACGAATGGAATGTTTTTCAGATCCTCGACAATGGACAGGTCGCCCCTATTTCTTTGCGTTACACCGATAAAGTGGCACAAATAGAGGACAACTTGTGCCACATAACAGAGTGCTTCGTCCCGGACTATGGGGAGCACTACATTCTCATTACTTACATGTCGACAGATCAGGATCCGCTCCCATCCGTGTCAGACTCCGCATTTTCTACATTTTACTCCTACGAAATTGAGAATGGGGTGGCTCGAATGTACTGCTTTTTTGCCTATATTCCCGAATTCTCTGAAAGCTACACCGTGTATATCAACCAGGATGCCGTTGCGTTAAACTGAACCAAGAAGGGAAAAAGTCGGCCAGGTTTCCATTCCGAGCTTTGATGGCCATCCTTTTTGCGTGATCGGGCTATGGCCGAACCATCACGGCAATCCAGGCTCGGGAATTTATATCAAAAGCGGGAATCCGGCAAGTCGGATTCCCGCTTCAACACATTTATCTTCCGCCCAGGTCCACCGCGTGGCGGACAAAGCTCATAGGCGGCACCGGATGCGGCAGCTGCATGGTAAACACCATCTGCGGCGTTTTCGGCTCCGTCAGCGGCAGCCCCTGGCTGTCGGTCATCATCGGAGCTGTCATGGTAAAGGGCTTGGTGTCCGGCCCCACCACCTCCACGGCGTCTCCGGCAGCAAACTTGTTGCGCAGACTCAGGGTGGCCAGGCCCTCCGGCGTGCAGCCCATCACCACGGCGCAGATCTGCCAATCCCGGATGTACCGAGCGTCCTCATAGAACTGCCCCGGCTGGCCATAGAAAAATCCGGTGGAATAGTGCCGGTGGCTGACATGCTCCACCTCGTCCCGCCACACCGGGTCCACCGGCCGCCCGGCGGCCACGTCGTCCAGCACATGACGATAGGCCCCGGTGACAATGGCGGCGTAATAGGCGGACTTGGCCCGCCCCTCGATCTTCAGGCAGTCCACTCCGGCGTCCATCAGGTCGTCCAGGTGGTCGATCATGCACATATCCCGGGAGTTCATGATGTAGGTCTCCCCATTCTCCTCATAGACGGGGAAGTATTCTCCTGGCCGCTTCTCCTCCATCAGGGCGTACTGATAGCGGCAGGGCTGGGCGCAGGCGCCGCGGTTGCTGTCGCGCCCCGTCATGTAGTTTGAGAGCAGGCAGCGGCCCGAATAGCTCACGCACATCGCGCCGTGGCAGAAGGTCTCAAGCTCCAGCTCGGGCGGGAGCTTTGCCCGCATTTCGCGTATTTCCTGTAAAGACACTTCCCTTGCCAGCACCACACGCTTCGCGCCCAAATCATACCACGCCCTTGCGCACTCATAGTTGGCGATGCTCTGCTGCGTGGAGATGTGGCGCTCGCACCTCGGCGCGTACCTCCCCGCCAGCGTGAACGCGCCGAGGTCGGCTAAAATCAGCGCGTCGACGCCCAGATCGTTCAGCCGCTCCAGATGCTCGGGCAGCCGCGCGACCTCGTCGTTGCGCGGCATGGTGTTTACCGTGACGTGGACGCGCACGCCGTGGTCATGCGCGAAACGCACAGCCTCCGGCAGCTCGTCGGCGGTGAAGTTGCCCGCGAACGAACGCATCCCGAAGCTCGTGCCCGCGAGATACACCGCGTCCGCGCCGTAGAGCACCGCCATTCTCAGTTTTTCCATATCGCCCGCAGGGGCGAGCAGCTCCGGTTTCTTTCGCATAGTAGCTCCTCTCTCAAAAGCAGCATGGCCACAGGCCATGCTGCTTTTTCGGTCCTCAGCCGCCGTACTGGCTGGAGTTGACAAAGTCGACGTGCTCGCGGTAGGTTTTGAAGAAGTGATGCACGCCGTCCTTGCCGAGCGCGTAGAAATAGTAGTTCGTGTCCGCCGGCTCCAGCGCCGCGCGGATGGACGCAAGGCCCGGATTGCAGATGGGCGTAGGCGGCAGGCCCTCGTGCATACGCAGGTTGTAGGGCGTATCCTTATTGAGGTCCGCCTGCGTGAGCGGGCCGGCATAGTTCTCGCCGTTCGCGTAGCCGAGACCGTAGATGACCGCCGCGTCGATCTCGAGCTTATGGTAGGTCTCGCCGACGTTGTTGAGGCGGTTGTAGATCACGGAGGCGATGTTCGTGCGGTCCTTGCCATCCGTCTCCTTTTCAATGAGCGAGGCAATAATGAGGATCTCCTCAAGCGAATAGCCGGACTCCTCCACCTGCGTCATCAGCTCATCGTCCATGCGCTGCGAGAAGTTGTCGAGCAGGCGGCAGATGGCGTGAGACGGGTCCTCATTGACGAAGAACTCGTAGGTGTCCGGGAAAAGATAGCCCTCGAGCTTGGCGATGCCGGACTTGCCGGAGTCGAGGAAGCTGTAGTCGAAGCTCCCGCGCTCCGCCGCGCTGAGCAGCGCATCCTCGCTGTTGACGCCGTACTTGGCCAGCAGCGAAACGATTTGCCGCACGCTGTAGCCCTCCGGGATCGTGACGGTGACGGTATCGGCGTTGATGGTCGCGTTGCGGTTGCTCATGCCCTGAATGAGCGCGTTGTAGTCCATGTCGGTGTTGAGCTCATAGGTGCCGATGCCGATCTTGTCTCCCGCGTGGCGCACCGCGCCGAAGAGCTTGAAGAACCACTTGTATTCGATCAGCCCCTCGTTTTTGAGCTTTGTCGCAATGGAGTTGACGTCGTCGTCCTTCGTGACCTCGATGGTCGCGGTGAGCGGCTCCTTATTGAACGCACACATATCGTTCGCCAGCAGCCAGCCAACGCCCGCCAGGATCGCCGATACGGCGACCACAAAGATCAGCCAAAGCAGAAAGCGGCGCTCGCGGCCCTTGCGGCGATTCCGCCGGCGGCGCTCCTCGCTCGCGGCGCTCTGCGCGGAATGGGTCGGACGCTCGCCGCCCTCGCGGCGGACCTGCCCGGCGTCCCATCGCGCGGTGTTGTATTTTTCCTCATGATCCATAAAAGAACAGCACTCCTTTTCAAGAATCCTAAAAGTTTTTTCAGCGGTCAGGCCCCCATTTGCATTTTCCCGCATAGGATAAGGCAGAGCATGACAAGTGAGGTGAAACGTAAATGTGCAACAACAATGACTGCTCCTGCGTGTGGCTGATCCTGATCATCATTCTGATCCTCTTCGGCTGCGGCGGCTGTGGAAACAGCTGCGGCTGCGGGAACAACAGCAACAGCGGCTGCTGCTGTTGAGCGCGCTCGATCCTCCTGTGAAGATGGGACGCACCGCGTCCCTTTTCACACGCCGCCGCGCGGGACAGGCCTCAGCCCAGCAGGGCCTTGACGCGCGCATAGACCTCCTCATGGATGTCCTCGATGCCGCGCATCCGACCATCCCGTGTGCAGTCGACGCGCTGCCAGCCGCAGCGCGCGGCGACACCGCGCGCGTTCTCGCGGCACTCGCGCAGATAGGCGTCGTCCGCCTCGTGGATATCGGCGGCGGTGTGCGTCGCCCTTTCGCGCTCGCGCATGAGCCGCTCAGTCACCTCGGTCGGCACGTCGAGATAAAAGACCAGCGACGGCTCGGGAAGCCCGAGCAGCCCGTACTCAAAGCCGAAAAGCCAGTCAAGAAATTTCTCCCGCTCGCCGTCCGGCAGCTTGGATGCCTGATGCACGGCGTTGGAGGTCGTGTAGCGGTCGGCGATGAGCAGCCCGCCCGCCTCGTAGTAGCCGCCCCAGTCCTGCTTGTAGGAGGCGTAGCGGTCCACAGCGTAGAAGGTGGAAGCCGCGTAGGCGTTCACATCGTCGGGATGCGAGCCGAACGCGCCGCCGAGGTACAGCTCGACGAGCGCGGCGGACTTTTCGCCGTAGCGCGGGAAGTTGAGCTTGCGGCAGTCCACGCCCTCGCGCTCCAGCCGCTCAAAGAGGAGCCGGGACTGCGTGGCCTTGCCGGAGCCGTCCGTCCCCTCAAAGACAATGAGCCTTCCCTTGTTCATTTCCGCTTCTCCCCCGCCACATGGACCAGAAAGAGCGGCAGCTTCATCATGCGTCCCGCGCGGGACGGGTTTTTGATGAGCCGGTAGAACCACTCCAGATTGTGCTTGCAGTAGAATTCCGGCGCGCGCTGCGCCACGCCCGCGAACACATCCAGCGAGCCGCCGAGACCCAGCAGCAGCTTTGCGCCCGTGGCCGCGCCATACTGCGCCATCCACTTCTCCTGCTTCGGCGCGCCGAGGCAGACGAGCGCCATGTCCGCGCCGCTCGTGCGGATCTCCGCGGCGATGACGTCGGATTCCGCGTCGGTAAAATAGCCGTCGTGCGTACCGGCGATCTGCAGCCCGGGCAGCTTCTCGCAAAGGTTCTTCGCCGCCTGCTCCGCCACGCCCGGCTTCGCGCCGAAAAGATAGACCCTTTTCCCGGTCTCCGCGCAATGCGCGAGCATCGCCGTGCCGAACTCAATGCCCGGCACACGGGATTTGAGCGGCGTGCCGAGGAGCTTCGCGCCGTAGATGACGCCGATGCCGTCGGGCAGCACGAGGTCCGCGCCGTTCACGGCCGCCATCGCCTCCGCGTCCGCACGGCAGGTCTCCACGATCTCGGGATTCGGCGTCACCACATAGTGCGCGCCCTCACCCGCAAGCAGCTCGCAGCCGCGCGCGACCGCCTCGGTCATGGTGAGATTGTCAAAGCCAACGCCTAAAATATCAATACGCATCGTATCGCCTCATTGCCTCATTTGTGGTAATTCGCCTTAGTATACCACGCTTGTCCCGCCGCGTGCAACACAAAAGCAAAAAGTTTCCGAAATCTTCAAAAAGAAAGGCTCCCCGAAATCGGGAAGCCTTCTTTTTTACCGGTCCATGATCTCCAGTCCCGCCGTATCGTAGAGCACGCGGGCATGGTTACGCCGCAGCAGCTCGCGCGAGAGCACATTCCCGGTGGTCTTATCCACCATCGTCCGATACACCTCGCCGTAGCGGTAGACAACGCCGTCCTCGCGCACAAAGCGCTCGTCCTCCGCCGCGATGTGGTATTTGACCGCGAGCGGCGCATCCGTGCGCAGCTCGCCGCACAGGTGCGTGGGCGTCGTATGGACGAGAAGCTGGTACGTCTGCTCCGTGTCGTTGCGGAAGCGATAGTCGAGGTAGTTATAGAAGATGGACGTGCCTGTGCCAAACGGCACCTGACGGCCGAAGTCCGGAAAGAGGTCAAACTGGTCGTGGTGGTGCTGCTCCGTGATGGTCAGGGGCGCGTGGAGCACCATCCAATGGATCAGGTTGCTGAACTGGCACATCCCACCGCCGACGGCTTCGCCGGTCTGCGCGTTGGCAATGACCATACCGGTGCGGTAGCCGTTCGCGGCGCTGGGCCGCCCGACAAGGTGCCAGAACGAAAACGTCTCGCCCGGGCGTATGAGAATGCCGGTGATCTTCGGTGCGGCCAGCGCGAGGTTGACGGCCTTGTTGTCCTGCAAAACCGGATCGACCCTGCCGAGCGTGCGGCGGATGAGCGAATTGTGCCGACAGACGAGTGCGGGAAGCGGCGCCTCCAGGCGCAGTTTCGGAAAGCGCTCCGCGGAAAATCCGTCGCGCAGCGTGCGGAGTGCACAGCTTTTTTCGACCGAGATGCGGTACGCGAGCGGCGAAAGCTCGCAGAACAGTCTTCGGTGCATGATGCTCTTACCTCTCTTCTCTCTTTCTTACCACGAGCCGTTGCCGAGGATCTCGCCGTACCAGCCGCCGTCCGCCGCGATGAGCCTGCAGCGGTAGAACGTGGTGTAGGTCCCTGCGGGCAGACCGTCTCCCGCCTCCACCGGCTGCATATCGTGTTCGTCATAGCGCGCCGTCAGCTCCTCCGCGTGCGTGGGGACAAAGTACCCGTTCATATAAAAGCCGTATTCGCCCTCCCTCAGCTTGCCGAGCCGGCGCATCTGCTCGTTGTCGTCATCGCTCAGGAAGCTGTACGCCTTTGCCCTCACAAAGCCGCAATGGTAAACATTGTCCTCCGGCACGCGGGTCAGCGCGCTCCAGTAGGCGTCGGCCCAGCTCTGCGCGGCCTCCTGCCACGACTGCCCCTCGTCGGCGATGAAGATTACCGGCGCACGACGCACATCAGCAAGCTCCAGCACGTCGTACCATTCGTGCACCACGCCGTAAAGCGAGGTCCCCTCGACCGGCACGATAGAGCCGTCGCCCAGTCCCGCGCCGCTCGCCATATAGCGGCCGAGCAGCGAGCCGTCGCTCCGGCAGTAGGAAATGAGGTTGGAGTCCTCGTAGACCTCCAGATAGCAGCCGTCGGAAACGGTCAAGCGGATCGCCTTGTCTCCGCCCGCGTACACAGCATCCTCCCAGGGTGTGTAGGTATATTGGTCCAGCGGGCAGAGCCCGCCTGAGATGGCAAAGTCGTTTCGACAGCTCCCCAGCTCTCTTGCTCCGCTGAGCAGGGTCAGCTCCACGCCCGTGCCGTGCTCCAGACAGTCGATCTCATATTGGAACCTCTGCTCCGTTGTCCATCGAAGGCTCTCGTCCGGCGTAAAGCTCGTGAGCGCGGCGCGCAGCAGCGCCTTGTCCTCTGCCGACGTAACGCCGTTCACCGAGTAACAGGAGAGCACATAGCAGTGATCGTCGTCGATCGGGACAAAATACAGCTCCTCACGCGCGTAACCGTATGCGGCATCATAGCCGCCCCCTACATTATAGTAATAGTCCAGCGGCGCGCTCAGGTCGGTCTCAAAGCGCCACGCGCCGATGGAGGCGTAGTACGCCTTGATGTCCTCCATGTTGCCGTCCGCTCTTGTGACCTCAAAGTATGCGCTTCCATCCGTGTCCACGCCGGAGAGAGGCTTCCATTGCATCCATTGCGGCGTGAATAGCCAGTCGGTCGGCACATAGACGGACCAGCCGTCGCCCTCGTAGCGGTGGAACGCAGCCGTCTTCCTGACCGCGCTGCCGGTTCCGTCCGTATAGGTCAGCGTGACCCTGCGCAGATAGCGCGGATAGTCGGTCTCGTCAAGCGCAAGGTGGTCGGCGCACCAATCGTAGAGTGCCTCGCGGTAGTACGTCCTGCTGGAATCGTTTATGTAGTCCTTTACCATCCCCCACGTTCCGGTGTACAGAATGCGATAGCCGTCCGCGTTCGCAAGCACAACGAGCACATCGTACTGCCTGTTGCCGTACCAGCCATCGCCTATGCTGTACCAATCTCCCCGATCTGCCAGCGGAAGGCTCTCCTCGTCCGCAAAGCGCACCGCGTAATCGTAGCACCACAGCTCGGGTCTGCCGTCCAGCTCCGGGAAAACGCCGTCCAGCACGGCAGCGCGCTCCAGCTCGGTCGCCCGCACGTCGCTCACCGCGGCGACCGCCGCGCCGCCGGGCGGCTGCGGGAACAGGGCAACGCCGCTCTCGCGGACCGCGTTGGCGCGGTCGAGGGCATAGTCCTCCATCGTGGGCCAGACGTCCGCGTCCTTCGTTTTCTCATCTGTGCCGCTCTGCCATGCGATCAGCAGCGCGGAAGCGGCCACGGCCGCGACGGCGAGCGCCGCGAGCCACAGCCCGCGCCTTTTCTTTCCGCCGAGCACATTCGCAAGCCGGCGCTTGAGCCGCTCCGCCGTGCTGCCGAAGCTCGTCGTCATCGGCACCGGCGCGATCTTCGCCTGCACCGCCGCGAGCAGCGTTTCGCCGTAGGTGGTTCTTTCCGCGTGCGTCATGCCCTCGGTCGCCCTGCTGTCGCAGGCAAGCTCCACATCCTCGTCCGCCTGCCGCAGCATCCAATAGACGAGCGGGTCGAACCAATGGACAGCGTTCGCCGCCGTCAGCACGAGCTTATAGGCAAGGTCATGCCGCTTGAGGTGGCAAAGCTCGTGGCGCAGGATAAAGCGCAGCGCGGTGGGCTCGTAGTCCTCGTGCGGCAGAAGCAGAACGGGATGAAATAGTCCGGTCATCATCGGCGTTCCCACCGCCTCGCAGAGAAGGAGCCGCGGCTGCTTCACGCCAAGAGTGGCACTTTCGTCCGCGAGCAGCCGTGCGTAGTCGCTCCGCATCGTCTTGTGTTGCCAGCGTCTCACAAGGCGGCAGAATCGCCTGTATTTTATGATCTGTAAAGCGATATAGCCTGTCATGCCAGACGTCCAAAGGAGGAACAGCAGCCCTGTGAGCGGAACATTTTTCGCGCTGTTGTCCGGCGCAGTCCCGTATGCCTCCTCGAATGTGACCGGCGGGTCGGCCGGCAGCGGGCTCGTATCCTCTGCGCCGCTAAGAACCGTTTCCTGCCGGCGCGGCAGCTCGTCGGTCCGCACCACGCTCGGCCCGCGCTGCGCGGAAAGGAGCAGTGTGCGCTCCGCCGGCGGCTCCACCCGCACCGGCGCGTTCGGCGCCGACCAGTCCACCGGCAGCAGCAGAAAGACCGCCAGCGCCAGCCACAGCGCGCAGCGTGACCGCGCGCCGTAGCGCTCCCGCCAAAGCGGCTTTGTGATCGCGGCCAATGCGAGAACGGCAGCCGCGAGCAGCGAATGCTTGCAAAGCGTCAGCAAAAAGGGTGTCATCTCACTCCCCCGCCTTTCCGCTCATTTCATCCAGATAGCGCCGCAGCTCGTCGATCTCGCTCTGCGCGAGCGGCTTTTCCGCCGTCAGCGCCGCCACAAAGCTGCCCAGCGAGCCGCCGTAGAGCCGCTGCAGGACGCTTCGGCTGTCGAACTCGCGGTACTTTTCCTGGGAAACGAGCGGCGTATAGAAGTTGCTGCGTCCCTCGCGGCGCGCGCTCAGATAGCCCTTGTCGCACAATCGCGTGAGATAGGTGTTGATGGTGTTGACGCTCCATCCGTGGGACGCCAGCGCGCCCTCGATGTCGCCGCGGCTGACCTCCCCGCCGTGCGCCCAGACCGCCTGCATCACGCTCAGCTCGGCGTCCGGCAAACGTTTCCTGCCGTCCATGCAAAAGCCCTCCCGATTTTACTACAAAAGTCGTTTTCTTATTTATACTACGTTCGTCGTAATTTGTCAAGCACCCAGTTTGGCAGGAAAACGCCGCGGCTCTCACCTTCCCCGCCGCCGCATTTTACCATGATGTAAAAAAGTTGAAAAAAGGCTTGACAGCTGCCCTCCCCTATGTTATACTCTCCATTGTTCCGAGCGCGAAAGCCTTGAATCGATGGGGGTTTAGCTCAGCTGGGAGAGCGCTTGACTGGCAGTCAAGAGGTCAGCGGTTCGATCCCGCTAATCTCCACCACGAAAAACCTTGAAGCCGCAACGGCTTCAAGGTTTTTTCATGTCTATGGCAAATTGCACAAAGCTGTTTTTGTGTTGAATTTGTGTTGAATTACAAATTCTTTGCAATTTCTTTTATTAGTGGTAGATGCCTTGTCACTGCCGCCAGTGACGTGGAGTCCTGCAAACAAA
>OLXI01001172.1_pt1 | contig 13230 bp, 8 predicted proteins | sample 1674181 | NCBI WGS metagenome assembly OLXI01 (sample SAMEA103958148, study PRJEB25191) | human gut metagenome | reverse complement strand
CGCGGAGTAAATCCCGGGCGCCCCGCGCAACACCGGGCAAGAAAACCGTTTGCAGAGACCGCGCCGCACAGCGCCCTGCAAAACGCCCCGCTCACGGACAAGTACGCCTCCGGACCGGCCCGCAAAAAAATCCCGGACGCCTTTTGCCGGCATCCGGGATTTGCGTTCGAAACGACGCGGAGTCTACTCGGTATCGTGCGGGAAATACTTCATGTACTGCACGCGCTGGTAGAAATCGCCCTCCGAGGAGCCGTAATCCATGCGTCCGCGGAATTCGTCGAGCGACTCGAAACCCTGGCGGGCGGCCCACGCGTCGATGAACCGGTTCATCTCCCCGATCACCTCGTAGCCGTATTTGTGGATCGCCGTGCAGACCTGCACCGCCGCCGCTCCGCAAAGCAGCGACTTGACCGCGGCGGCCCCGTCGTGGACGCCGGTCGAAACGGCGATGTCCAGCTGCGGGAGCGCATGGGCGCACAACGCCGTGCTGCGCAGGACGTTGCGCAGTTCGGCCGGCTCGCTGAACGGATCGCCGTTCACCAGGCACATCTTCTCGATGTCGATGTCCAGCTCGAAAAAGCGGTTATAGAGCACCAGTCCGCCGGCCCCGCGGCCCAGCAGCGCGTCGCCGACCGACAGTACGTTCGTAAGGCGCATCGGCAGCTTCACCGACACGGGAATCTTCACGGCCTCGGCCACGCGGCGTACGACGTCGGCGTACTCCTGTTCCAGCTCCTGCGCCGAACGGTGACGGTCGGTCGGCTGCAGGAAGATGTTCAGCTCCAGCGCCGCGGCGCCGGCCTGCTCCATCGAGACGGCATAGTCGGTCCATGCTTCGGCCGAAGCGATGCAGTTGATGCTGGCGATGACGGGCACGCCCGTCGTGCGCGCATCGGCGACGAGTTTGAGGAATTCACCCTTGTAGGCATCGCCGATATAACGTTCGAGGTACTCGCCCGAATCGCCCATGCCCTGCTGCGACGCATAGTCGAGGGCCGCGGCATGGCGGATGATCTGCTCCTCGAAGATCGACTTGAGGACCACGGCGCCCGCACCGTTGCGCACGCACTGTTCGATGTTGGACATCGTGGCCGTATAGGGCGAACTGCTGACCACGACGGGACTCGAAAGGTCGAGTCCGAGGTATTTTGCTTTCATAAAAAGAGCTTTTTATAGTTACTAATCGCTTTCACGGCCGGGACGGACCCGGCTCAGGCGGCTGTTCGGCACAGCCCCGCCGCAGCGGATTAAACGAACGGAATCTTCACCACTTCGGCGCGGAGGGGTTTCTCGCGCACGACGACGGCGATTTCCGTACCCGCCTTGGCGTATTCGGGCGTCACGTAGCCCAGTCCGAAACCGACCTTCATGCAGGGCGACATCGTACCCGAAGTGACATGGCCGATCCGCGTGCCGTCGGGCGCGGCGATCTCGTAGCCGTGGCGCGGAATGCCGCGGTCGATCATCTTGAATCCCACCAGCCTGCGGGTCACGCCCTCGGCTTTCTGCTTCTCCAGCAGGGGGCGGTCGATGAACTCCTTGCCCTCGGCGAATTTGGTGATCCAGCCCAGTCCGCCTTCGAGCGGCGAGGTGGTGTCGTCGATGTCGTTGCCGTAGAGGCAGAAGCCCTTCTCCAGACGCAGCGTATCGCGCGCGCCCAGACCGATATTCTTGAGTCCGAACTCTTCGCCGGCCTCCCAGAGCGCTTTCCAGAGTTTGTCGCCGTCTTCGTTGGCCGCGTAAATCTCGCAGCCGCCCGATCCCGTATAGCCCGTGATCGAAAGGATGGCGTCGCAGCCTGCGACCTTCATCTTTTTGAAGGTGTAATACTCCATCTCCTCGACCGGCTCGTCGCACATCTTCTGCACGATCTTCATGGCCAGAGGTCCCTGCACGGCGAGCTGGCAGATTTCGTCCGAAGCGTTGTAAAGCTCCTTGCCGTGGCCTGCCTCCATGCCGAACGCCCGGCCCTGTTCGCAGATGTGGTTCCAGTCCTTTTCGATGTTGGCGGCATTGACGCAGAGCATGTAGGTCTCGGCATCGACCCGGTAGACGAGGATGTCGTCCACGATACCGCCCCGGCCGTTGGGCATGCAGGTATACTGCACCTTGCCGTCATAGAGTTTCGACACGTCGTTGGTCGTGATGCGCTGCAGCAGGTCGAGGGCCTTGGGTCCCTTGACCCAGATTTCGCCCATGTGGCTCACGTCGAAGACGCCGGCGCCGCCGCGGACGGCCATGTGCTCGTCGTTGATGCCCGTGAACTCGATGGGCATATTGTATCCCGCGAATTCGGCCATTTTAGCCCCCGCGGCAATGTGGTACTTGGTGAATGCAGTGGTTTTCATATCAGGATTTTAAGGTTTTATTCGCGGCGTTTGACACCCAGACGCGGACAGCGGTGGAACTCCTTCGTCCGGTCGAACAGGTAGCGGTAGGTGGTGTGCATCTTGTGGCGCGTGGCGCAGACGTAGCTTTCGATCATGCGGTTCATCACCGGATTGAAGTCGCCCACCCATGCGAACTCGATGGTCTTGTAGTGGTTGCGCGGCGTGCGCATGTATTTTTCGAGGATGAAGCGCATCATGCCCGACTCGACGCCCTTGCCGTGGAATTCGGGCGCGATGCCGAAGATGATGCCGAAAATGCGGTCGCTGGCCTTGCGGACCTTCAGGTCCCAGAGCATCCGCAGCTTCTGAATGAGTCCGAATTTGCCGTTGAACTTGCCGATGATGCGGTTCAGGTCGGGGACCATGATGAAGAAACCGATCGGCTCGTCGTTGAAATAGGCGAAGAAGATGATCTCCGGGTCGATGATCGGCTTCATCGTCTCCATGATCTTCATCGCCTCCTCCTGCGTCATGGGCTTCACGCCCGAAAAGAGCGACCACGCCTTATTATATATGATGCGGAAGTTCTCGGCCTCCTCCTCGATGCGCGACATGTCGATCTGGCGGAAACCGTAGCCCGGCGTCGAGAAGAGACGCTTGGCCCGGTCGTGGACCATGGCGTTCACGTCGTCGTCGTAGATTTTCCAGATGTAGGTGTTCTGGTTGAAGTAGTTCCGGAATCCGTAGTTCTCGAACAGCTCCTTGTAATAAGGCGGGTTGTAGGGGTTCTCGTACAGCGGCTGGAACTCGTAGCCCTCGACCAGCAGGCCCCACCACGCGTCGCGCTGTCCGAAATTGATCGGGCCGTCCATCGCCTCCATGCCGCGGCTGGCCAGCCACATGCGCGAAGCGTCGAACATCAGGTCGGCGACCTGCTGATCGTCGATCGACTCGAAAAATCCGCAGCCGCCCGTGGGCTGCTCTTCGAGTGCGGCCTTCTCGCGGTTGTAGAACGCCGCGATGCGCCCCACGACCTCGCCGGCACGGTTGCGCACCACCCAGCGGACGGCTTCGCCGTCGGCGAACTGCTCGTTGCGGGCAGGATCGAAAACCTTGCGGATATCGGTATCCAGCGGGCAGACCCAGTTGCGGTTGCCCTTGTAAATCTTCTTGGGGAGGTCGAGCCACTCGCGTTCGAGCGCGGGCGTGACGACCTCCTGAAGCACGTATTTGTCACTGTTCATTCATGCATGTTTTTTATAGACCAGAACAAAGATAGAAATAAAAAACGAAAATGGAATGAAACGGGCGGGAAAGTCGCAAAGCCGCAGACCCGTACGCGGCGGCCGGTTCGCTTGTCCGCAAGGAAAAATTGTTTATCTTTGTGGAAACTGCGTCCGCACAATCCCCCGATCCCCATGACAACAGACTACAGCGAATTCGGCTGGAGCGATGCTCAGCCCGCATTCTACCACGAACTCCTCTGCAAATACATCGAGCGGCTGCTCCCGGCCGACGGCTCCCCGATTCTGGACGTGGGCTGCGGCAACGGCTTCACCGCAAATTATCTGGCCGGCAAGGGCTACGACGTTTACGGCATCGACGCATCGCGGCAGGGCATAGCCATCGCCAATCGGACGGGGGGGGGAAATCCCGGCCGTTTCTTCGTCTGCGACGTAACGACGGGCGAGCTGCCGCCCGAACTGCGGAAGATCCCCTTCAGGACCGTGATCTCGATGGAGGTCATCGAGCACCTTTACAGCCCGCGGACATTCGCCGCCTTCGTCCGCAGCATCCTCGAAGCCAACGGCGGCGGACGTTTCATACTCACCACGCCTTACCACGGGTACCTGAAAAACCTCTCGATAGCCCTCGCCGGCAAAGCGGACCGCCACTACAGCGCATTGTGGGAGGGCGGCCATATCAAATTCTGGTCCCGCAGGACGCTCGCCATCCTGCTGCGGGAAGCCGGGTTCCGCAACATGGCCTTCACCGGCGCGGGGCGCATCCCGTACCTGTGGCGGCACATGGTGTTCAGCGCCGAAGCGCCGGCGGCCGCGGAAGTCCGGGCCTGCGACCCGGCTGCGGAACCGTGAAAACCCCGCCGCCGTTCCGGCCGGCGGAGCCGTACGGAGACAGATGTCGCCGAAACAGCGCGGAGACGGTACAGAGGCAGCACAGGGTATGGTGCGGAAGCAGTACGGGGTACGGCACGGAAGCAGCACGGAGACGGCAGGGCGGCGGCACGGAGGTAAAAACGCACGGTTTCTCATTTCGCGGATTTTTTTCTATTTTTGTTAAAACAAATCAGGCGACACGATGAACAAGAATCTCGAACAATCCCTTTCGGACGGAAACAGGCCCCAGTACCGCTTCATGAAATACCGCATCCACAAAATCCTGCTGGTCTGCTGCAGCTACGACGGGTATATTCTCGAAGAAGACGGACATATCGAGTCGCAGATCAATCAGGAGTACCTCGACCTGAACATGTCGAACCCGCCGTCATTCACACGCGTCAGCTCGACGCGCGAGGCGCTGGACCTGCTCGGACGCGACGATTCGTTCGACTTCATCCTGACGATGTACAACGTGGGGGAACTGGACGTCTTCACGTTCGCCAAGATCGTCAAGGAGCGCCATCCGCAGATTCCCGTGGCGCTGCTCACCTCCTTCTCGAAGGACATCTACCGCCGCATCGAGGAGCAGGACCGTTCGGGACTCGACTACATCTTCGGCTGGCACGGCAACACCGACCTGATCATGGCGATCATCAAGCTGGTCGAGGACAAGATGAACGCCGAGGAGGATATCGTCGAGGGCGGCGTGCAGGCCATTCTGCTGGTCGAGGACTCGATCCGCTTCTACTCGACCTACCTGCCCGAACTCTACAAGCTGATCCTGCTGCAGAACACCGAATTCCTGAAGGACGCCCTCAACGAACAGCAGCAGATCCTGCGCAAACGCGCACGCCCCAAGATCCTGCTCGCCACCAACTACGAGGAGGCCGTGGAGCTTTACGACCGTTACAAGAAGAACATGCTGGGCGTGATTTCCGACGTGGGGTTCGTACTCCACCGCAACGACCCGCCCGAAAGCGAGAAGCGCGACGCCGGCATCGACCTCTGCCGCCGCATCAAGGAGGACAACCCGCTGATGCCCGTACTGTTGCAGTCGTCGCAGACCGAATTCGAGGCGCAGGCCCGCGGGCTGGGAGCCGGATTCATCGCCAAGAATTCGAAAACGCTGCTCTCGCAGCTGCACGAATATATCGCCAAGGAGTTCGCATTCGGCGACTTCCTCTTCAAGGACCCCGATACGGGAGCCGTCATCGGCCGCGCCAAGGATCTGGCGCAGATGCAGGAGATGATCGCCACGATTCCCGACAAGGCGTTCGAATACCACACCTCGCAGAACCACCTCTCGAAGTGGCTCTACTCGCGGGGGCTCTTCCCGCTGGCCGCGGCCATCCGCCGGGGCAACAAGAGCCAGTTCGCCACCACCGAAGAACACCGCCAGCGCATCGTGAACCTCATCAAGGACTACCGCATCCTGCTCGGACAGGGCGTAGTGGCGCGCTTCGACACCGAGACCTACAGCGACGCGGTGGCTTTCGCCCGCATCGGCGAAGGCTCGCTCGGCGGCAAGGCCCGCGGTCTGGCGTTCATGAACTCGATGCTGCTCAAGCACCGCCAGTACGACAAGCACGACAACCTGCGCATCATGATTCCCCGCTCGGTGGTGATCGCAACGGACTATTTCGACGAATTCATCCGCAACAACGGACTCAAATACATCATTTCGCAGGAGTTTTCGGACGAGGAGATACTCTCGGAGTTCGTCAGTTCGACGATTCCCGTCAAACTGCAGCGCGAGCTGAAAGCCTACATCAAGACCGTCAGTACGCCGCTGGCCGTGCGGTCGTCGTCGAAGCTGGAGGATTCGCACTACCAGCCGTTCGCCGGCATCTACTCGACCTACATGATCCCCTATGTGGACAACGAGGACCAGATGCTGCGTCTGCTGCTCAAGGCGGTCAAGAGCGTATACGCCTCGGTCTACTTCGCATCGTCGAGAGCCTACCTCTCCTCGTCGCAGAACCTGATCTCGGAGGAGAAGATGGCCGTCATCATACAGGAGGTGTGCGGCACGGAGCAGAACGGACTTTTCTTCCCGACCTTTTCGGGCGTGGCGCGTTCGATCAACTACTACCCCATCGGCGACGAAGCTCCCGAAGACGGCGTGTGCAACGTCGCCATGGGACTGGGCAAGCTGGTCGTGGACGGAGGACGCACGCTGCGCTTCTCGCCCCGCTATCCGCAGAAGGTGCTCCAGACCTCGACGCCCGAACTGGCGCTGCGCGACACGCAGAACGAAGTGCTGGCCCTGAGCCTGCAGCCCGAAGAGTTCCGCACGTCGATCGACGACGCGGTGAACCTGCGGCGGCTCGACATCGCCCAGATCGCCGAGCTGCGCAATTCGCGCTTCGTCTGCTCGGTGTGGGACCGCGAGAATGAGCGCATCTCGGACAGCCCCTTCGACCGGGGCCGCAAAGTCATAACATTCAACAACATACTGAAATACAACACCTTCCCGCTGGCGGAGATCGTCACCGACATCCTGCACATGGGCGCCGAGGAGATGCGCTGCCCCGTGGAGGTCGAATTCGCCGTCAATATGGACGTGGCGCCGGGGGAGCAGCAGATTTTCAACCTGCTGCAAATCCGCCCGATCATCGACAATCAGGACAACCGGCCGATCGACTGGAGCGCGGTGGACACCTCCGATGCGCTGGTCTACGGCGAGAACGCCCTCGGCATCGGCATGATGAACGACATCTCGGACGTCATCTACATCAAAAGCGGCACGTTCAGTTCGCTTTCGACCGAGAAAATCGCCGACGAACTGCTGGAGCTGAACCGCCGCATGCGCGACGAAAAACGCTCCTACATCCTCGTCGGTCCCGGCCGCTGGGGTTCGTCGGACCCGTTCCTCGGCGTGCCCGTCAAGTGGAACCACATCTCCGAAGCCAAGGTGATCGTCGAATGCGGCATCGAGAAATTCGACGTCGAGCCGTCGCAGGGCACGCACTTCTTCCAGAACGTCACCTCGCTGGGCGTGGGTTACCTGACGATCAGCCCCTTCCGCGGCGACGGCGTATTCCGCGAAGAGACGCTCGACAAATGCGCCGCGATCTACGAAGGCAGCTTCCTGCGGCAGGTGCGTTTCGAGCGTCCGCTGTGGGTCTGCATCGACGGCCGCTCGAACAAAGGCATCGTCAAAGAGACGCCGGACGAAGCGCGGGAGGAATAGCCCGCAGCGCACCGATACGACATTTTCCGGAGAAAAGGAGAAATAAATAACGAATTTTCGGAAAAAATCATGTTGCAGTTACAATTTATAAGAAATAGTTTTATATTTGTAATAAAGAAACAACCTTTAAAACTTCAGGCAATATGAACGTAAACAAATTAATGGCGGAACTTGAGCGCAAGCATCCCGGCGAAAGCGAATACCTGCAGGCCGTGCGCGAAGTTCTCATGACGGTAGAGGAAACCTACAACCAGCACCCGGAATTCGAGGCCAACCGTATCGCAGAGCGCATCGTGGAGCCTGACCGCAGTTTTACCTTCAAGGTGGTCTGGGTAGACGACAAGGGCGAGGTACAGGTCAATACCGGTTACCGCGTGCAGTTCAACAACGCGATCGGTCCCTACAAGGGAGGTCTGCGTTTCCACCCCTCGGTGAATCCCTCGATCCTGAAATTCCTCGGTTTCGAGCAGATTTTCAAGAATGCGCTGACGACGCTTCCGATGGGCGGCGCCAAGGGCGGCTCGGACTTCAACCCCAAAGGCAAGTCAGACCGCGAGGTGATGCGCTTCTGCCAAGCCTTCATGGTCGAACTGTGGCGTCATATCGGTCCTGAAACCGACGTTCCGGCCGGTGACATCGGCGTGGGCGGCCGCGAAATCGGCTATCTGTACGGCATGTACCGCAAGCTGGCGCGCGAGAACACGGGCGTGCTGACCGGCAAGGGCATGACCTACGGCGGTTCGCTGATACGTCCCGAAGCGACGGGATTCGGCGCGGTGTACTTCCTGCGCCAGATGCTCGAAAAGGCAGGCATGGACATCAAGGGCCAGACCATCGCCATATCGGGCTTCGGCAACGTGGCGTGGGGTGCGGCGACGAAGGCGACCGAGCTGGGCGCCAAGGTCGTGACGATTTCCGGCCCGGACGGCTACATCTACGATCCCGAAGGTCTCGACGCCGAAAAGATCGCCTACATGCTCGAACTGCGCGCCTCGAACAACGACGTGGTGGAGCCTTACGTACATAAGTTCCCGAACGCGCAATTCTTCGCCGGCAAGAAACCGTGGGAGGTCAAGGTGGACATCGCCATGCCCTGCGCCACGCAGAACGAGCTGGACGGCGAGGACGCCAAGAAACTGCTGGCCAACGGCGTGAAGATCGTGGCCGAAGTCTCGAACATGGGCTGCCGCCCCGAAGCGATCGACGCCTTCATCGCGGCGAAGATCCCCTACGGACCGGGCAAGGCCGTCAATGCGGGCGGCGTAGCGACGTCGGGACTCGAAATGAGCCAGAACTCGCAGAAATACAACTGGACGGCCGAGGAGGTCGATGCCAAGCTGCATCAGATCATGTCGTCGATCCACCACGCATGTCTGGAATACGGCACCGAGAAGGACGGCTTCATCAACTACATGAAGGGCGCCAACATCGCGGGCTTCATGAAGGTCGCCAAGTCGATGGTCGAGCAGGGCATCCTGTAGACCGGCGAATACAATTTAATAAAAGAAGAGCGGACCGCAAGTCCGCTCTTCTTTTATTAAGTCCGCACATTTTCTCAGGACATCCTCCCTGCCAGCGTCAGTCTGTAAATGACTCGGAAAAGGCGGCAGCGAGCGGCGGGGCATCCCTCTAACGTTTCCGCCGCAGAGCGCGGACCGCTTCACCGCCGATAGCCAGCAGCGAGGTGCAGCCGATGACGGCCGCCCATTCGCGCCACGCAAGCGGCTCGGTGCGGAACACCTCGCCGCCGAACTCGACGATGAGCACCTGTCCCGCGGCGATGGCCAGCAGGATGAGGAAAAACTCACGGCACCCGCGCAGGCAGGTAAAGACCGAATGGCGCGTCTCGAAGCCTTTGGCGTTGAACATGTTCCAGAACTGCAGGAAGACGAACGTCGAGAAGAAAAGCGTCAGCTGGCGCACGGTAAGCCCGCCTTCGGTGATCGTCCACCAGAAGAGCATGCCCAGCAGGACGGCGACCATGATGCCGCCGCAGATGAAAAGCGTACGGGCCATGCCGGGCGTAATGATGAACTCGTCGCGCGGACGGGGTTTTTCGAGCATCACTTCAGGATTGGGCGGCAGCGAGGCCATCGCCATCGCCGCAAAGGTGTCCATGATGATATTGACCCAGAGAATCTGCACCACCGTCAGCGGCATGTCGGTTCCGAAAACCGCGCCGACGAAGCAGATCACGATCGCCGCGAAGTTGATCGTCAGCTGGAAAAGCACGAAACGCTGGATGTTGCGGTAAAGCGAGCGGCCCCACATGACGGCCGTCGCGATCGAAGCGAACGAATCGTCGAGCAGCGTGATGTCGCTGGCGTCCTTGGCAACGGAGGTGCCCGATCCCATCGACAGCCCCACATTGGCGAAGTTGAGCGCCGGGGCGTCGTTCGTACCGTCGCCCGTCACGGCCACCACCTCGCCGCACTGCTGCAACAGCCGCACGAGCCGCTGTTTGTCGAGCGGCCGGGCGCGGGACATGATCTTCAGCTCCTGCACGCATCCGAGCAGCTCCTCGTCGCTCATCGCCGCAAACTCCGTACCGGTCATGTGGTTGCGGTCGTTGTCGCGGGCATCGTCCCACAAGCCGATCTGGCGGGCGATCTCGCGCGCCGTGGCGGGAGTGTCGCCCGTGACGATCTTGACGTCTATCCCGGCGTTCAGGCAGCGCCGCACGGCGTCAGGCACATCCTCGCGCACCGGATCGGAGATAGCCGCCACACCCGAAAAATGCAGCTGCGACGCCGCTGCGGCACGCAGACAGTCGTCCTCGGCAGTTTCGGCCCACGCCACGGCGAGCGTACGCATCGCGCGGCCCTGAAACCCGGCCAGCTGCTCGGCGACCTGCGCATCCTTGCCGTCGGGGGCGCACATGGCGCGCACGATTTCGGGCGCACCCTTGACGCAGACGATCCGGCGGCCCGAAACGCCGCTTTCGATGATCGTCGCCATATATTTGCGTTCGGTCGAGAAGGTCAGCCGGTCGACGATCTTCGCCTCCGAGCGCAGGGGTTCGTAATCCTCGCCCTGCGAGCGCATCCACTCCAGCAGGGCGCCCTCGGTCGGGTTGCCTATAACGGCGCCCGAAGCGTCGAGGAAAGCCGTGGAGTTGGCCGCCACGATCTCGGCGAAATCATGCGCCGGAAGCGCATCGTAACGCACCAGTTCCTGCACGTGCATCCGGTTCTGGGTCAGCGTGCCGGTCTTGTCGGTGCAGATGACCGTCACGGCGCCCATCGTTTCGCAGGCGTGCATGCGCCGCACGAGGTTGTTGGTCTTGAGCATGCGACGCATGGACATCGCCAGCGACAGTGTAATGCTCATCGGAAGTCCTTCGGGAACGGCCATCACGATGATGGCCACCGAGACCATGAAAATGTGCAGCACCTGCTGCGATATTTCGAGCCAGTCGCGCTCGAACAGCCCACCGACGAAGACCGCCTTGCCGAGCATGACGCAGAAAATAGCGACCGCAAGCGCAATGCCGGCCCGGCCGATGAGTTTCGAGAGGCGCGTCAGCTGGCGGTTGAGCGGCGTCTGCTCGTCGCTCTGGACGGTCGCCTGCTCGGTGACGCGGCCCGCTTCGGTCGCATCGCCCACGGCCGTAGCAACCAGAACGCCGTAACCGTCCGCCACGGTAGTACCGCGCAGTGCGACGTTCGAAGGATAGGTCGCTTCGGAATCGAAATGCGCCTCGTCGACGGTTTTGTCCACCTCCAGTTCGCCCGTGAGGGTCGATTCGTTGATGCGCAGCGACACGGCCTCGACCAGCTCACCGTCCGCGGGCACGGTTTCGCCGCTTTCGATATAGACCACGTCGCCCACGACCACGTCGCGGCGGGGAATCTCGCGGATCGAGCCGTCGCGCATCACCTTGACCGGAATATCGTCGTTGACCTGATTCAGCCGGCGGAAACGCCGCATGGCGTCCCACTCGAACCAGAACCCGACGCAGGTCGCCAGAATAATGGCGCATATGATGCCGATCGACTCGGTGAAATCCTTGTGAACGAACCCGATGGCGAGCGACAGCACCGCGGCCAGCAGCAGAATGCGGATGATCGGGTCCTTGAACTTCTCGACGAAAAGCTTCCATGCCGAATCGTCTTTGGGCGGCGTGATGACGTTGTCGCCATGCGCCCGCCGGCTGTCTGCGGCCTCTTGCGAGGATAAACCTTTGGGATTGTAACGGATCATTGGTATGCAGTATTTAATTCAGGGAAAACTGCCGCGTCGAAGCGTCGAGCCGCACGGCGATGAACAACAAAATGGTAAACGCAATAAGCGACGAACCGCCGTAGCTCATGAACGGCAGCGGAATGCCCATCACGGGCATCAGGCCGATGGTCATGCCCACGTTCACCAGCACGTGGAACAACAGGATCGCGGCCACGCAGTAGCAGTAAATCCGGCCAAAAGGCTCCTGCTGCCGTTCGCCCATGCGCATCAGGCGCAGGATCAGCATGCAGAGCAGGGCCAGCACGACCATCGTCCCCAGAAAGCCCCACTCTTCGCCGACCGTACAGAAGATGAAGTCGGTATGCCGTTCGGGCACGAAGCCGTACTTGATCTGCGTGCCTTCGAGAAATCCCTTGCCCCAGAATCCGCCCGAACCGATGGCGATTTTCGACTGGTTGACGTTGTAGTCCGTGCCGAGGGGATCGCTGATGATGCCCAGAAAACTCAGGATGCGGTCGCGCTGGTGCTGTTTGAGAATCGAATTGAAGATATAGTCGGTGGTAGGGAGGAAGATCATCGTGCAGAGAAAAAGCCCCACGGTAATCAGGGTGCTGCTCAGGTTCATGCGGAAGGCATAGACGAGCACGCCGACCAGCGACAGCAGCGTCACCGTCAGCAGGCAGGCGTGCAGGTCCATCACGCCGGGCGCGACGAGCGCCATCGTCATGCAGAGCAGGATGCTCGCCTACGACGACCGCATCAGGCAGATATACGACATCATGAGCAAGAGCATTCATGAGAGAAACGAGAAGTGATGCCGGAGGTGACGCCCGCTTGGAGGTTTGCCCTCGGTTGGAATCCGTACCATTAATCAGTTATAGCAAACAAACAGAGAAAGATATGATAGACTACGATTTGAAGAAGATACGCGCCGTGATATTCGATGTTGACGGAGTGCTCAGTGCCAGTACGATAAACCTGCATCCGTCGGGAGAACCGATGCGCACGGTGAATATCAAAGATGGGTACGCTATCCAGTTGGCTGTGAAAAAAGGACTTCACATAGCCATCATTACCGGTGGCCGTACAGAAGCAGTGCGTATCCGTTTTGAAGGACTGGGCGTGAAGGATCTGTATATGGGATCTGCCGTCAAGATACACGATTATCGTGATTTTCGTGATAAATACGGACTGACCGATGATGAAATTCTCTATATGGGCGATGATGTTCCGGATATTGAAGTGATGCGTGAATGTGGACTTCCATGTTGTCCGAAAGATGCCGTGCCGGAAGTGAAATCCGTAGCAAAGTATATCTCTTATGCAGACGGCGGACGTGGCTGCGGACGTGATGTGGTGGAGCAAGTACTGAGAGCGCAAGGAAAATGGATGTCTCACGAAA
>OLXI01001167.1_pt1 | contig 13244 bp, 12 predicted proteins | sample 1674181 | NCBI WGS metagenome assembly OLXI01 (sample SAMEA103958148, study PRJEB25191) | human gut metagenome | reverse complement strand
GCTTCCACAAGGTCCCGGCGGTCATGCTGATTCTGCTGATGCTCATCATCATGTTCCCGGGCATGATCACGGGCTCCTCCACCGCCGCGGTGCTTTCCGCCGGCGCTATCGTGGCCCCCATCCTGCTGATGATGGGCATGGGAACAGCCATCACGGGGCTTGTCATCCGCTTCGTCCCGGCCGCCGTCGGCGGGGCCGCGGCGATCGTCCTCGCCCCCGTATCGCTCGCCGCGACCGGTTATTGGGTGCCGGCGCTCTTTATCGCCGGATTCGTCGCAATGATGATCGTGCCGGGGCATATCCTCAACTACAAGTCGAATCATCCGAAACAATAGCCGTATGGAAGAACGGAAAATGTCCGAAAAAGAGGCGATGGAGCTGATCGCCCGCTCGCTCGAAGCGCAGCGACGCAAACTGAGTTTCGTGCGGAGCACGCTTTTCTTCGGCGCAGGAGCGCTGGCGCTGGCCGTCACAACGGCGGATTACGTCGTCCGGCGGACGACGGGCCGGGATTTGACGCTGCTGCTGGTCCTCGCCGGAACGGTCGCCGGGCTGGCCGCCCTCTATTTCCATTACAGAAGTCACCGCACGGTCACGGCCAACGACCGGACACTGATGAACGTCTGGGCCTATGCGCTCGGCGTATGTCTCTACACTGCGGGATATGTCGCCACGGGCGACGGACTGCAGCTGCCCGTCATGGGACTGCTGACCATGGGCGCAGCCATTGCGGCGGGCGTCACGGGCGAACTGTTCCGCCGCAGCGAAGCCAACCGGTCGAACCAGAGCGGATCGCTGGCCGGACTGCTCTTCATCAGCATTTCGGGGGCATTTCTCGCCGCATGGATCTTCCGGGCCGCAGCAACAGGAGAGACCGTCTCCCAATTCATACTCACCCTTGCGGCAGCCGTCATCCTCTTCTTCGGAACGGAAATCGTGCTGCGCTACAACGAACGCCGGAACCGTGTTTAAAGAACTCAACCCCCTGCTGCATTCCGAACTGCGTCTGGCCGTGATGTCGATCCTCATCGGGGTCGAAAGCGCCGATTTCGTCTTTATCCGACAGCAGACCGGAGCCACGGCGGGCAACCTTTCGGTACAGCTGGACAAGCTGGCGAAAGCGAATTACATCGAAATCGAAAAGACCTTCCGGGGCAAGATACCCTGCACCGTCTGCCGCATCACCGACACGGGACGCGACGCCTTCGCCGAATACGTCGCGGCGTTGCAGACCTATATCCGGAAATAAAGCGCCCGCAGGAAACAAGAGGCCCGCAAAGACAAGAGGTCCCCGGCCGAAACCGGAATTACCGCACGCACGGACTCCCGGACTCGGCAGCAGCCCCGCAGTCCGATTCCCCGCACGTCCGGACTCGGACCGGATTCGACCTTATCTCCCTGCTCCGGCGGGGATTTTTATTGCGGCCAACAATTACAGCGTACAGAAAAACGTCACCAGAAACGGAACGCTGAAATCGAGCGTGCAGCCGTGGAAAATCGAAACCACGGCATAGGGTTTTCCGGCCGCCTGCGTGATGACGGGGAGCGTGGTGTCGAAGGTGGTCGCACCGCCGATCGAGACGGCCGCCAGCGGTCCGCACCAACGGGCGACCAGCGGAGCGGCCAGCAGCGTGAAGATCTCGCGCATGACATTGCATAGCAGAGCGACGGTTCCCAGCTCCGCGCCCCGGAAATCGGCGATAAAGATGCTCGACAGCGAATAATAGCCGAAACCCGAACCGACGGCCAGCGTATCGGTCACGGCCAGCGGCGGCAGAAGCGGCGTCGCGAGAGCCGCGCCCGCCAGCGTTCCGACGGCAGTCATCACGGGCAGCAGCGCCAGCCGCGGATCGAGCCGCCGGACACGTCCCGCAAGGGTTTCATCATGGCCCAGCGTCACGCCGACACAAAACATCAGCGCATAGAGAACATACGTGCTGACACGCGCCCCGGCGACATCGAACGGCACAAGAGCGAAAAGTCCCGCAACGCATCCGGCGACGAAGAAGGCGACGATCACCAGACTCCCTTTCAGAGCGCCCCACATCGACAGCGGTTTTTCCGGCTCGGAGGCCGGAGAAGCAGGCGCGGGCGTCGGCTCGCACGTCGCCGAAGAAGATTGGGGAGAACACGGCGCGCAAAACAATGCCGGCTCCGAAGGTTCGGGCGAACATGACGCCCCACTCATCGCTGAATCCGAAGATTCTGGCGAACATGACGCGCCACACGCCGCCGGATTGGGGAGCGCTTCGGAAGATTGATCCGCAACACTCCCGGAAAAGCCATTCGCACCGCAGCCCCCGCTTCCGGCCCCAAATCCGCGGCCCGCAACAGAGCCGGCAGATGCCGGATTTACCGCGGCGCCCTCCGTCCCGGAAGCACTGCGGACCCGGATACGCCGCCACAACAGCCACGAAGCCCCGATGCTCCCCGCGACCGAGAAGACGAAGATCACGAAGGCGGTACGCCCCAGCGTCGCCATGCCGCCCACGACGGCGGGATCGGAACCGACTTCCAGTCCGAGCAGGAACAACAATGCCCAGATGATGACGGCGATCAGCCGGGAGACGAACGCGAGGCGCCGGCTTTGCAGCAGGCGCCCCGTGACGATTCCTCCGAGAATGACGGCGAAAAGAACAAGCATTCCCTACTCCTGCTTCGCCGTGAGTTTTTCGATCTGTCTTTCAGCTTCGGCGCTGAGTTTGTCGGCCTGTTTCTTGGCCTCCTCGACCAGCTTGTCGCCCGCTTTCTCGGCCGCCAGCTTCGCCAAAGCACCCTTCTCCTTGGCGCCGTCCACAAGTTTCGTGCGCTGCGCTTCGGCGGCTTCGACCAGCTTGTCGCCGGCACGTTTGGCCTCCTTGCGCAGGTTGTCGGCCTGCTTCTGAATCTCCTCGCCGAGCGATTCGCTGCCCGTGAGCTTCTGAATCTGCTGGTCGATGACGTTCTTCACGGCCTGCTCGGCCGCTTCCTTCACCCCAAGCGTGATCTTGGGCGAGGTGAACGTGCCGCCTATGCCGACATTGACCGACTCCAAGATCCCGCCCGCAGAACCCGCAGGCAGGGCCACCTTGGCCGTATAGTCGATGGTCTGGTCGAGTCCCGTCGAACCGGACATGTTGATCTTTATGTCGCCCATCTTCAGGTCGAAAGGCTGGGTCGTAATCCGGCCGTCCCTGATCGAGAAACGGACGGCGACGTCCTTGGCTTCGATTTTCCGCAGTTTGTCGTTGTCGAGCGCCTTGGCCAGCGCATCGAACGCTTCGAGGTTCTGGATACGGATGTTCGCCGACTTGATTTCGCCCGTGGCGTCGAGCGACTGCAGGTCGGGTTCCATATTCGGATCGAGCGCGGTCGTCATGTCGAGCGACAACGAATAATCGCCGCCCGTTTTGGCAAACAGCGGCACGAGTTTCTGTACCATCTCCAGCTCGTCGAACGTCTTGGAGAACGAAGCGCCCGCAAGTCCCAGCGCCAGCTTCAGCGCCGGACGCTGCGGATCGGCCGCCGTCGAATAGCTGCCCGAAGCGGTCGCCGAACCGCCGAAGAGCTGCATGCGCAGCCGTTCGAGCGAAAGGGCGCCGCCGGCTACGCGCATCTCGCCCGATATGCCGGAGACGGTCATTTTCTGGAAGAGCACCTTCTGCAGTTCGGTATTGAGCGAAAGATTCAGGTTGCGCGGCACTTCGAGCGCCTGCGCCGGTTCGGCGGAAGTCCCGGCCGACGACGTCTCCGGGGCCTCTTCCGGTGCGGAATCGGGCATGACGTTCATCATTTCGTTCAGGTCCAGCAGGTCGGACTTCACATAGAGACGTCCCGAAAGCATGTCGCCCCGCAGCAGGTAGCCGATGTAGCCTGACAGCTGGCCGTTGGCCGCCAGATCGCTCCGGCCTATCGTAAGGCCGAGTTCGCCGAGCGTCATGGCCGCGGGCGTAATGGTCGCGGCGGCACGGCGGATATGAACCGCAGGCAGTTCGGGCATGGTCAGGCCCAGCCGCTCGACGACGAACGTTCCCGACGCGCCGATCCGCTCGTAGCGGCTCTTTTCGATGTCGGACATACGGCCCGAAACCTTCACGTCGGCGGTAATCAGGCCGCTCAGCTCCATCCCCTTTTCGAGCGGATACACCTCTCTGACGGCCCCCAGATCGACACGGCCGTCCACCGCGGCACGGAACGTCGGGTCGCTGACCAGATTGGTCGCATAGGCCGACGCCGAAAGCGAATTCCCGGCCATCCGGAGCGTGAATTTCGAGAGGTCGAGTTCGGTCTTATCCGCCACGCCGCCGGGATTGGCGATCCGGACGTCGATGTTGATGCCGTCCACCGCCTTGGGCAGCGACGAGTATTGGAAGCTGCCGTTGCGCACCTCCGTCCTGAGCTCGAACGCCGGAAGCGCCGCGCCGCGCATTTCGCCGCGCGCCCAGAGCGCCATCGAAAGTTCGCCGCCGGCCGCAAGATTGCGGAAGTCGCGGGTGTAGAAGGCCGGAACGAGCGAAAGCACGTCCTTGAACTGCACCTTGTCGCAGCCGGCCGTGACATCCATGGCCACGGCGTCGTCTTTCAGCTCCACCCAGCCGTCGAGACCGACCTCGATGGCGTTCAGGCGCAGTTTGTTCTGCGAGAAGGTAAAACGGCTGTTAGCCAGATCGGCCGCAATCACCGCATCCAGCTCCGCTTCGGCGCCGCTGAGCATCGGAATACCGCCCGAAACCAGCCGCATGCCCTTGGCCGTCAGCCGCAGGTCGAGGTCGGTCTGGTCGGCCGACATGTCGCCCCGCAGGCGAAGTGACAGAGGTGCGGTCGAGAAGCGCATGCCCGTCGAATCGTCCTCGTAACGGATCGCCGCGTCGCTGATCCTGAAGTCGCGGACCGAAAGGCGGAACGACGAAGGTTCCGCATCGGCGGGGGTCTCCTATTCGCCCTGAGCCTCTTCCGAAGCCTTCACAACGTCCCAGTTCACCCTGCCGTCGGCGAGTTTGTGCGCATGGAGCGCAGGCTCCGAAAGAATGATCTTCGTCACCTCGAACCCCTCGTCGCCGAAAAGCGACATCACGTTCACGACCACCGAAATCCGCTGCGCGGCGACGATCGTATCGCCCGCAAAAGGCTCCTCGCCCACCAGCGTCAGTCCCTTCAGATCGAGCGAAGCGCGGGGAAAATGGCGCAACAGGCTGATGTCCAGCTTCTCGAAATCGAGCCGCGCGTCGAGCATCGCATTGGCCTCACGCTTCACAATCTCGGCGATCTTGCCCCGCAGCACCATCGGCGCCACCAGAGCGATCACCAGCACGACGGCCACCACGATGGCCGCAATCTTCACGAATTTTTTCATCACTTATCTGTTTTAAAGGCGAAAACCGTGGTTTCCACCTCTTCGAATCCGACTTTGCGATAAAGCGCCCTAGCGGCTTCGCGCGCCGGGTTCGACGTCAGCATCACCTTCCCGGCGCCGATGCGGGCTGCATGCTCCACGGCAGCGCGCACCAGCGCATCGCCCGCGCCGCAGCCGCGTGCCGCGCCGTCCACCACGACGTCCTCGATCCATGCCTTGCGCCCCGAAGGCGCATCGTACCACGCCAGCGTCAGCACCCCGACGATCCGTTCCCCGGCCACGGCGGCCAGCAACGCCCCGGTTTCGCTTCCGGCCACACGCCGCAACACCTCGCGGGAGGGCGCGCCCAGCCGCGGCGAAAGCTGCGGCATCAGCCGCGCGAACGCCTCTTCGAGCGCATCCGAGACTTGGGTTATCCGTCGTATCTCAACCGTCATAACATCCGATTTTCGGGCAAAGTTAATCTTTTTTCACAACAGCTCCGCCGATCACCCTCGCCGGAGTCCGCAGAGCCGCAATTTACTCAACAAAGTTAATATTTTCGTCCGAATCTTTGGGGCATGTCTCGAAAAAAGATTACTTTTGCGTCGCATCGGTTCCCGAAACGCCCCGGAAGGGCGCGGGGATTAAAAGGGAATGCCGTGAAATCCGGCAACAGTTCCCGCTGCTGTAAGTTACGCAACATGTTCCGGCACTCTTTGGCCACTGTCCTCCGGGACGGGAAGGCGCCGGAACGGTAACGAGTCAGAAGACCTGCCGCATGCCGTTCAACCAATATGCACCCTGCGGAGAATGGGGCGCAGCAGACCGTCGCCGACACCGGCATCCGACACGTCAGCCCGTACCAGCCGCAGTCATTTGAAAGCCGATGAAACGCGTTTTACGACATATGGCGGTTTTATGCGCCGGCGCAGGATTCTGCTGCGCCTGCATGGACTACGGACCGCTGCATGAAGAGCCGTTCGCGCAGTCGCAGCGCGGCGTGTTCATCACGTGCGAGGGCAACTTCGGCTGGGACAACGCTTCGCTGTCGTTCTACGATCCGGCGGCACGGAGCGTCGAAAACGAAATCTTCATCCGCGCGAACGGCATGAAACTGGGCGACGTCGCCCAGTCGATGACCCTCCACAAAGGACGCGGATACGTCGTGGTGAACAATTCGGGCGCGGTCTATGTCATCGACCCGGCGACTTTCCGCGTCACGGGAGTGATCGAAGGGGTCGTCTCGCCGCGTTACATCCACTTCCCCAACGACACGACGGCCTATATCACCGACCTTTACGATCCGCGCATCACGGTCGTGGATTCCCGCAGCAACCGTATCCGCGGCCGGATTCCGATGAACGGCCACAAATCGACCGAACAGATGGTGCAGTGGGGCGACGAAGTGTTCGTAAACTGCTGGTCCTACGACGACAAGATTCTGGTCGTGGACGCCGCACGCGAAACGCTGGTGGACTCGATCGAGGTCGGGCCGCAGCCCTCGTCGCTGGTCCTCGACCGCTTCGGCAAACTCTGGACCGTCACCGACGGACGCACCGCAGGCATTCCAGCGGCGCTCTACCGCATCGACGCCGCCACGCGCCGCGTCGAGCAGACCTATACGTTCGCCGCGGGCGACCATCCCTCGTCGGTCACCCTCAACGGCACGCGCGACACGCTCTACTTCATCAACCGCGACGTCTGGCGCATGCGGGTCGACGCCGAGGAGCTGCCCGTCACGCCGTTCCTGCCCTATACGCAGACCACCTATTATGAAGTGGCGGTCGATCCGCTGACCTCGGAGGTCTACGTGGCCGACGCCATCGACTACGTCCAGCACGGCGTGGTCTACCGCTTCACGGCGCGGGGCGCGGCCGTCGACACGATACGCGTCGGCATCACCCCCGGATCGTTCTGTTTCAAACCGTAAAAAACATTCGAAGAAGATGAAAAAATACGCATTCCCTCTGGCGGCTCTTCTGCTGGCCGCCTGCAACTCCGGCGAAGAGATCACGACCACGCAGACGGACGAACCCGTGGCCCGGATTCTCGAATACACTCCCGCACCGGGACAGTTCATCAACGAAGAGGCGCGCTCCGGCGGCGCGTTCGACAACGTGGATACGCCGGAGAAAGCCTGCCGGTACGCTGCCGCGCGTTTCGCCGAGAACAACTGGGTTTCGCTCGGCGGATGGGGCGGATACCTCGTCGCGGCATTCGCCGAGCCGGTACCCAACACGGGCGGTTACGACCTTTACGTCAAGGGCAACGCCATGAACACCTCGTCCGAGCCGGGCGTCGTCTGGGTCATGCAGGACGCCAACGGCAACGGAATGCCCGACGACACGTGGTACGAGCTGAAAGGCAGCGAGTACGACAACGCCGCGACGATCCGGGGGTATGCGGTCACCTACACGCCGCTCGCCGACGGCTCTGCCGCATGGACCGACGACCGGGGCGGCAGCGGCACGATCGACCGGATGGACGAACATACGCAGGCCTCCTACTGCCCGGCATGGATCGAGCCTGCCGACCTGAAATTCACGGGCACGCGGCTGCGCGACAATGTCGAACAGGCCGACGGACAGTGGAGACCTCAGGCGTTCGCATGGGGCTACACCGACAACTTTTCGACGGTGGACCGGATCGGCACGACCAACCGCCTGCGTATCAGCGACGCCGTGACGGCCGACGGCTCGCCCGCCAACCTGCAGCAAATCGACTTCATCAAGGTGCAGACGGGCGTGAACGCCAAAGCCCCGTTAATCGGCGAGATTTCGACCGAAGTGTGCGGCATCGGCTGCTACCGGACCGTAACCAAACGCAACTGACCGCGTGTTGCGCACCGCGACGATACTCCTCTGCCTGACCTGCGCCCTGCCCGCCGCGGCGCAGCGTGACTCGACGGCCCGCACCATCGCCATCGAGTCGGTCGATATTTCGGGACGCCGCCCGATGAAGGAGATCGGCGTGCAGCGCACCGAGCTGGACACGCTCGTCCTGCGCGAAAACATCACCGCATCGCTGGCCGACGCGCTGGCGACGGGTTCGACCATCTTCATCAAATCCTACGGCCGCGCAACGCTCGCGACCGCCTCGTTCCGCGGCACGGCGCCCTCGCATACGCAGGTGACGTGGAACGACATGAAGGTCAATTCGCCGATGCTCGGGCAGGTCGATTTTTCGCTGATACCGGCCTATTTCATCGATGACGCGACGATCTATCACGGAGCCAGCTCGGTGGGCGTCACCGGCGGCGGGCTGGGCGGCGCGGTGACGCTGGCGACCAAAGCCCCTGCGGAGCAGGGATTGGGGCTGCGTTACGTGCAGGGTATCGGGTCGTTCGCCACGTTCGACGAATTCCTGCATCTGACCTACGGCGGCGCGCGGTGGAGCAGTTCGACGCGCGTGCTTTACAGCACCTCGGACAACGACTTCCGCTTCCGCAACTACAACTCCAAAGAGTTCGTCACCGACGACAACGGCCAAATCGTCGGCGAATATTACCCCCTGCAGCGCAACCGCAACGGCGGATTCCGCGACCTGCACGTCATGCAGGAGCTTTATTACACCACGCGCGGCGGCGACCGTTTCTCGCTGGCGGCATGGTACCTCGACTCGCACCGCGGACTGGCGATGCTCACGTCCGACCGCAACAAAAGCAAACAGAAGAAGAATACACAGGACGAACGCACGCTGCGGGCCGTGGCAGGCTGGGAGCGGCTGCGCCACGGACTGAAACTCGGCGCACGCGCGGGTTACACCTACACCGATCTGCGCTACCTGCTCAAGCAGGATCCCGAAGGCAAAGGGCGGTTCGTCGTCAATACCGACGCCCGGAGCCGCATCCACACGCTCTTCGCCAAGGCCGAAGCCGAATATGCGCTCGGCGAGAAGTGGCTCTTCTCGGCCAACGCCGCCCTCCACCAGCACCGGGTGCGCAGCGGCGACCTCTCGGTGATCGGCAACAACGGCCTGCGGGCCGATACGCTCTACCGGCAGGAGCGGTTCGAACTTTCGGCGTTCGCCGCCGTGAAATGGCGTCCCGTGCCGCGGCTGGGCGTCGCCGCCGACCTGCGGTGGGAGTTATACGGAGACCGTACCACGCCCGTCATCCCGGCGCTGTTCGCGGACTACGTGCTCTCGAAACGCGGCAGCGTGGTCGTCCGGGCTTCGGCCGCCCGCAACTACCGCTACCCCACGCTCAACGACCTCTACTTCCGTCCCGGCGGCAACAAGAACCTCAAACCCGAACGGGGCTGGACGTTCGACGCGGGCTTGGAAACGACGCTCAAAGGCGACGCCCGTTCGCTGCGCGCGTCGGCCACGGTGTTCGATTCGCGCATCGACGACTGGATACTCTGGATAGGCAGTCCCAAACTGGGTATCTACACCCCGATCAACATCCGCCGCGTCCACAGTTACGGCGTCGAAGCCAAACTCTCGGCCGAAGCCGAGACTTCGGGCGGCTGGCGACTGCTCCTCGACGGCAATTTCGCATGGACCCGTTCGATCAACCGGGGCGATCCGTTCAGCCCGGCCGACGAATCGGTCGGCAAACAGCTCGTCTACATTCCCGTCTATTCGGCGGCCCTCACGGCGCGCGTCGAGTGGCGGCGGTGGGAGCTGACCTACAAATGGAACTGGTACAGCGAACGTTACACCATGTCGAGCAACGACCTCGGCGTCTTGGGCCGCGTGAAACCCTACTTCATGAGCGACCTCTCGCTCGAAAAGGGACTCGACTGCAAATGGGCGTCGTTCTCGCTCAAAGGCTGCATCCACAACCTGCTCAACGAGGAGTACGAATCGGTGCTTTCGCGCCCCATGCCGCGGCTCAACGTCTCCTTTTTCATCGGCATAACCCCCAAATTCGGCAAACGATGACGCTGCGTGAACAACTGCTCGAACTCACCGAGCCTAAATACATGAAATTCACCTCGGCGCTGATGCCGGGCGTCGAAAACGTGCTGGGCATACGCCTGCCCGTATTGCGCAGCATCGCCAAGGAGATCGCCGCCGGGGACTGGCGCGCATATCTGGCCGAAGCCGAGGATTTCTATTTCGAAGAGCGGATGCTGCAGGGGCTGGTGATCGGCTATGCCCGGTGCGAACCCGCCGAAAAGCTCGCACACGTGGCCCGCTTTGTACCCAAGATCGACAACTGGGCCGTCTGCGACTGCTTCTGCTGGCGGCTCCGCGCCGCCGAGCGGCAGCCGATGTGGGAGTTCATACAACCCTATTTTCACGCGCAGGCCGAATACGACGTGCGTTTCGCCGTGGTGACGGGGCTGGGGAATTTCGTCGACGGGGAGCACCTCGAGGCACTGCTGCAACTGCTCGACGGCGTCCGCCACGAAGCCTACTACGCCCGTATGGCCGTGGCATGGGCGGTGTCGGTCTGCTACGTCAAATTTCCGCAGCGCACACACGCTTGGCTGGGAAGCTGCTCGCTGGACGACTGGACCTACAACAAATCGCTGCAGAAAATCATCGAGTCCTACCGCGTGAGCGACGCCGCGAAGCAGGAAATCCGGGCGATGAAACGCCGCCGGTAAAAAGCGTGCGCGGCTCCCGCACAAAGCGCCGGAAATATCCGCCGTCCCCGCAGAAAAAGAGCCGGGGCGGCGCGTTTTTGCAAAATAATGCTACCTTTGTATAGAAAATCCGAAAACAAGGCCCTATGCGCAAACTGGTAATCATTCCGACCTACAACGAGAAGGAAAACATCTCGGCGATGATCGACAAGGTCTTTTCGCTGCCCGAACCTTTCGAACTGCTCGTCATCGACGACGGTTCGCCCGACGGGACGGCCGAAATCGTCAGGCAACGCCGGAAAGAGTTCCCCGAAACGCTTCATCTGCTGGAGCGCAGCGGCAAACAGGGGCTGGGAACGGCCTATCTGACGGGCTTCCGCTGGGGACTGGACAACGGATTCGACTACATCTGCGAAATGGACTGCGACTTCTCGCACAATCCCGACGATCTGGTGCGGCTGTACGAAGCCGCCGCCGAGGGCAACGACGTGGTGGTCGGCTCGCGCTATGTGCAGGGCGTAAACGTCGTCAACTGGCCGATGTCGCGTCTGCTGATGTCCTACTTCGCCTCGATGTACGTGCGCATCGTGACGCGCATGCCCCTGCGCGACGCGACGGCGGGATTCGTCTGCTACTCGCGCCATGCGCTGGAGACGCTCGACCTCGACGCCGTAAGGATGAAGGGATACGGCTTTCAGATCGAGATGAAGTACTCGGCGTGGCGGCTGGGGCTGAAACTCAAGGAGGTGTCGATCATCTTCGTCGAACGCCGCGAGGGCACCTCCAAGATGAGCGGCGGCATCTTCCGCGAAGCGTTCTTCGGCGTGCTGGGACTCCCGCTGCGCAAAATCAGGGCCGCGAAAAAAGCATAGAATATGAAAAATAGAATTTAAATCCGATCCTAACCAAAAGCAAAAAGTTTTGTCGGGATCGGATCATGCAATTTCTTCGTCTATTTTATGAGATACTATTTTTTGTATCTCTGCGCCCGGCGCCGCTCCCGCTCTTCCAAAAATTCTTTGCGAGACGGAAATTTCCTTTCTCCGGATAGCACCTTTTTATCCCAACGTCGCTGCATGAAATAACCGGATATCTCTGGTCCCCAGACGATTGTGACCCAGATAGCGGCCTGTCCGGCACAATAACAAGCGATTTGGCCCCACGGCGTCAAATTCGCACCCTCGGCAATAAGCACTTTATAGGTCAATAACGGCTCGAAAACGGCAAGGAACATAAGTATGGCTTGCGCCTGCCTGTCGCTCCGCGTAACGCCGAGATATTTCCAACCTGCCGCAACGATCAGCAAATTCGCAAAGAAGATGAACAGCATCAGCATTGGCCACGGAGCGATAAGGGTTACGTCCGATTTTATCCATAAAAACACCAACCCGAAAATAGCGGGCAACATCCCCTGAATCAGGGTTATGGCAACGATCCGCAGCATACGGTTATTCGACGGACAAATTCAGCTCAGGATTTTGGCGTGCAATCTCCCTGCAAAGCATATTTTTCACCTCTTCCACTGTGAACATCTGATTTCCTATCCGATAATATCCCATGCCGTCAGCGCTGGCATGGAAAATTATTTCATAAAAAACCAAATAACGAATCGCAGCGTATGCACTGCCGGAAGCACCTGCTGCAAGCATAGCTTTCCAGAATACGAGAGCATATATTTTTGCTTTCCAACAAGCCCATGCTGTTGCTTTAACATCTGCAATAACCAGTTTCTTGAGGAACGACTTAATCGTACGGGTAGATTTCAATCCAATCTCCCACGCTCTACCATTGTCCGTCCAATATTCCCAAGAGCCCAAAAAGACATTATACGAATCTGCGATCAACTTTCGATCATCGTCATCGTCAGCCGCACGATACCACGTCAGATATGCTTTCTGCATTTTAGATTTAAATACAGCATCAGAATCATTTGCAGTTTCAAGACGCTCCACTTCCTCCATATAACCTTTCACGGCAGCAGTCAAAGGGGCGTCCCGATTCATTTCGGGAACAATGGAAAAACCTTTCGTCGTCAGGGAGGATTCAACGGCAGCAATAATTGCCGGATCAACCGAAACATCCACACAATTTCGCACAAAGGCATTTATCTGTGCAGTGGACATGTTTCTGAAATTCTGATTTTTCAATGCAGCCGTCTGCACACTTGCCATCTGTTTGATAAAATCCTCTGCGGTCCCCGAAGCACGCGTCATAACATCAGGATTCTCACCAAAATAATTAAGGATCTCTTGCAGATAAAGATTATGTTCCGCACCCGCTTGCAATGGCGTTTCAGAAGGAAAATTCGTGGCGGATTCGCTTTCCTGAGTTTGACACGACATTGCGAAGATCGCAAAACCGATCACAATCAATGCAATACGTTTCATAAAATT
>OLXI01001166.1_pt1 | contig 13245 bp, 7 predicted proteins | sample 1674181 | NCBI WGS metagenome assembly OLXI01 (sample SAMEA103958148, study PRJEB25191) | human gut metagenome | reverse complement strand
AGGGCACCTTGAACCATGCCATGCCGGTGGCCATACCGGCGGCCATATCGGTGGAACCCACACCAGTGGAGAATGCGCCCAGTGCACCGTAGGTGCAGGTGTGGCTGTCGGCACCGATGATGCAGTCACCGGCGGTCACGATGCCTTTTTCGGGCAGGAGGGCGTGCTCAACACCCATCTGACCCACATCGTAGAAGTTGAGGATATCATACTTGTTGGCAAACTCGCGGCACTGCTTGGACTGGGTTGCGCTCTTGATGTCCTTATTGGGGACGAAGTGATCCAGCACGATGGCAATGTGCTCCTTGTCGAACACGCCGTCAAAGCCTGCCTTCTCAAACTCGTTGATGGCGACCGGGGTGGTGATATCGTTGCCCAGCACGATATCGAGCTTGGCATTGATGAGCTGGCCTGCCTTGACCTCCGGCAAGCCCGCATGTGCGGCCAGAATTTTCTGCGTCAGAGTCATTCCCATGGTGATACTCTCCTTTTGTCTTCTATAACTCCCCCAGTCGCTTACGCGACAGCCCCCTCTGGGAGGGGGCCTCTTTGCCTTTCCGTTACGCAACAGGCTCCCTCTTAGAGGGAGCTGTCACCGCAGGTGACTGAGGGAGTTCAATTTTTACTTACTGTTAATTGCCGAAACCAGTGCCTTGATGCCAGCGACGATGATATCGGTGTCGGTGCCGGCACCCCAGGTCATGCTGCCATCCCCCCAGGCAAGGCCCACATAGGAAGCCGCGCGGGAGGTGCTGCCCTCGTCCAGGCTGTGCTCCGAGTAGCTTTCCAGATGGAAGTCCATCCCGGTGGCGCTCTGGATAGCGTTGGCCACAGCATCCAGACGACCATTGCCCACCGAAGTGACCACCTTGCGCTGACCGTTCAGGTCCAGGGTGACCGTGGCGGTAATGCCGTTGACCTGTGCAAAGTGGGCCTCCACCACACGGAGGGGCTTTTCGCGGTTGAGGAAGCTCTCCTCGAAGATGCGGAGCACCTCGCCTGCACTCAGCTCCTTGTGGCTGTGGTCGGACACGCTCTTGACCTTGTAGCCCAGCACCTCGCGCATCTTGGGGGGCAGATTATAGCCGTAGTTCTGTTCCAGCACAAAGCCGATACCGCCCTTGCCGCTCTGGCTGTTGATGCGGATGACATCGGCATCATAGGTGCGGCCGATATCGTGGGGGTCGATGGGGATGTAGGGGCAGGTCCAGCGGTGCTCGCCCCGCTCCTTGCGGTAGGCCATGCCCTTTGCAATGGCATCCTGATGGCTGCCCGAGAAGGCTGCAAACACCAGCTGACCGGCGTAGGGGGTGCGCTCGTAGATGTGCATCCGGGTCACGCGCTCGTAGGTAGCGCAGATGGCGGGCATATCGGAAAAGTCCAGTCTGGGGTCTACGCCGTGGCTGTACAGATTCATGGCCAGAGTCACGGCATCCACATTGCCGGTACGCTCACCGTTGCCGAACAGGCAGCACTCCACGCGCTGAGCACCGGCCAGAACGGCCATTTCGGCGCAGGCAACACCGGTGCCGCGGTCGTTGTGGGGATGGGTGGAGATGATCACGCTGTCACGGTACTTGAGGTGCTTGTCGCAGTACTCGATCTGGTTGGCGTAGACATGGGGCATACTCATCTCCACGGTCACCGGCAGGTTGATGATCATGGGGCGGTCAGGGGTGGGCTGCATGATATCCAGCACTGCGTTGCAGACCTCCACGGCATAGTCCACCTCAGTGCCGGTAAAGCTCTCGGGGCTGTACTCAAACAGGAAGTTGCCCTCGTACTCCTGGCTCAGCTGTTTGACCAGGTTTGCGCCGTCGGTGGCGATCTTCTTGATCTCTTCCCTGCTCTTGTGGAACACCTGCTCGCGCTGGGCCACAGAGGTGGAGTTGTAGAAGTGGATCACCGCGCGGGGGGCACCCTTGACAGCCTCAAAGGTCTTGCGGATGATGTGGTCGCGGCACTGGGTCAGCACCTGCACGGTCACGTCCTCCGGGATCATGTTTTTCTCGATCAGGGTACGCAGGAACTCGTACTCGGTATCGCTGGCGGCGGGGAAACCCACCTCGATCTCCTTGAAGCCGATCTTCACCAGCATCTGGAAGAACTCCAGCTTTTCCTCCAGGCTCATGGGCACGATCAGAGCCTGATTGCCGTCGCGCAGATCCACACTGCACCAGGCCGGGGCCTTTTCAATGTGATCCTTCTTCACCCAGCTGTCATAACCGGCAGGAACAGGGTAATATCCCGGTGCGTACTTGGTTGCGTCCATCATTTTGCGTGTCCTCCTAAACAAATTATACTTTTGAGGTTTCTTCCTGCCCAACTCCCCCAGTCACCTACGGTGACAGCCCCCTCTGAGATGGGGCCCTTGGCAGTACGGTAAAGTTTCCCGCTTCGCCAGAGGCTCCCTCCCCGAGGGAGCTGGCAGATCCGTAAGGATCTGACTGAAGGAGTTACATACGAAAAGGCCCTCGTCTCCAAGGCGATAAGCCTTGAGAGACGAGGGCCTGTCATTTTTCTAACAGAGCACCCGTGGTACCACTCTCTTTGCTGGAAAACCAGCCACTCACACGATCAGCTTTTGGCGGCGAATCGCTGCCCCGGTAACGGTGGGCATCCGTCAGAGCCTACTCTCCGTTCAGCTCTGCCGCTCAGGGGCCAGTAGCCGAAACCCTCCGCACTGCCTTGCACCACCCGGCAGCTCTCTGAAGCAGAAGAAGATCGTTTTTTCCCCGTCAACGCATTTGGTCTTTGTGTTTCAAAGTGAGCTTATTGTACCAAACGTCGGATTTGCTGTCAAGAAGTTTTGCTCATATCAAAAATGAAACAAATTCACATCAGGAGCGGCACAATTTTCCAAATTTTGCGCTTTCTGCATCGAATCGTAGAGCGCTGGGGAAGCGGGGGATGCCCACGCAAGTGAAATCGGGTTGCGGCTCCCAGCATTCGCATTGCTTACGCTTGCGTCTTGCTGGCCGCGGCCCCAACAACAGTTCCCTGCATCCGCCACTGGCGGCGGTCGCTGTCGTTGCAGGCCATTCCATCGACCGCCCTATTGCCTGCGGCAACAGGGTCCCACCCCAGCGGACACTTGCTTAGGGCATTCCCCCGCTTTCCTCCCGCCAGGCTTCGGGGTTTGTTAAGAATCTGGGAAGTTTTTGGAAACAAGCCCTCGAAAAGCTTTTTTGTTAATTTTCGTTGTGTTAAGATAAGCTTATCGAAAGAATAAGGCCCCTGACCGATTTGTCAAAGGCTCTCCCTTTGGGAGAGCTGGCTGCGAAGCAGACTGAGAGGGCGAGGCCGTTTACCGAGGAGGAAATCCTATGAAAGAAGTCAAGACACCGCGCAAGCCGTTGGCGATCTATTACGCCCTCGTGCTGCTGATGCTGCTGCTCCTCAACCTTGTGCTGCTGCCGTGGATGGAGGAGCGCCAGATCAAAGAGGTAGACTACGGCACCTTTATGACCATGACCGAGGAGAAGAACATTGGCCGTGTGGACATTGAATCCAACCAGATCATCTTTACCGATAAGGACGAGACGCAGGTCTACAAGACCGGCCTGATGAACGACACCGGCCTGACCGAGCGGCTGTACGATGCCGGAGCCACCTTCTCCAGCGAGATTGTGGAACAGTCCTCGCCGGTGCTGAGCTTTTTGATCTGGTTCGTCCTGCCCATCATCCTGTTCTCGGCTATCGGCAACCAGATGAACAAAAAGCTGATGGAAAAGGCCGGCGGCGGCCCGGGCTCCATGATGTTTGGCGGCATGGGCAAATCCAACGCCAAGGTCTATGTGCAGTCCACGGCAGGCATCCGCTTTGCGGATGTGGCCGGCGAGGACGAGGCCAAGGAAAACTTACAGGAAGTCGTCAACTATCTGCACGACCCCAGCAGGTATGAGAGCATTGGTGCCAAGATGCCCAAGGGCATCCTGCTGGTGGGCCCTCCGGGCACCGGCAAGACCATGCTGGCCAAGGCTGTGGCCGGTGAGTCCAACGTGCCCTTCTTCTCCATCTCCGGCTCCGAGTTCGTGGAGATGTTCGTGGGCATGGGTGCCTCCAAGGTGCGCGACCTGTTCAAGCAGGCCAAGGAGAAAGCGCCCTGCATCGTGTTTATCGATGAGATCGATGCCATCGGCCAAAAGCGCAGCGGCGGCCAATACGGCGGCAACGATGAGCGCGAGCAGACCCTGAACCAGCTGCTGACTGAGATGGACGGTTTTGAGGGCAACACCGGTGTCATCATTCTGGCCGCCACCAACCGCCCCGAATCCCTTGACCCTGCCCTGACCCGCCCCGGCCGCTTTGACCGCCGGGTGCCCGTGGAGCTGCCCGACCTCAAGGGCCGCGAGGAGATCCTGAGGGTCCACGCTAAGAAGGTCGCGCTGGCCCCGGGCATCGACTTTACCACCGTGGCCCGGATGGCCTCCGGCGCGTCCGGTGCCGAGCTGGCCAATATCGTCAACGAGGCCGCGCTGCGGGCCGTCCGTGCAGGCCGCAAGAGCGTGACCCAGTCCGACCTGGAGGAGAGCATCGAGGTGGTCATTGCAGGCTACCAGAAGAAGAACTCCATCCTGACCGACCACGAAAAGTGCATCGTAGCCTACCATGAGATCGGCCACGCTCTGGTCGCCGCCAAGCAGACCCACTCCGCCCCCGTGCAGAAGATCACCATCATCCCCCGCACCTCGGGTGCTCTGGGTTACACCATGCAGGTGGACGAGGGCAACCACTACCTGATGAACAAGGAGGAGCTGGAAAACAAGATCGCCACCCTCACCGGCGGACGTGCCGCCGAGGAAGTGGTGTTCCACTCCATCACCACCGGCGCTTCCAATGATATCGAACAGGCCACCAAACTGGCCCGCGCCATGCTGACCCGCTACGGCATGAGCGATGAGTTTGACATGGTGGCACTGGAGACCGTCAACAACCAGTATCTGGGCGGCGACACTTCCCTTGCCTGCTCTGCCCAGACCCAGTGCGAGATCGACCAGAAGGTGGTGGAGCTGGTCAAGGCCCAGCACGCCAAGGCTGTGCAGATCCTGACCGACAACCGCGCAAAGCTGGATGAGCTGGCCCAGTATCTGTACCAGAAGGAGACCATCACCGGCGACGAATTCATGGAAATCCTGAACCGGGAAGGTTAAACCCCACCGTCAATGCTTCGCATTGCCACCACCCCTAGTAGGGGCGGCTCTGGCGCTACGTAGAGCCCTGCGAGTTCCCCTTTATGCCAAGGGCCCCACTATTAGGGGCAACAGTAACAACCGCCGCCAGTGGCGGATAAAGGGCGTTGCTGTTGGGGCCGCGGCCAGCAAGACACAAGTGTTGTTTACAACACGAAGTGGATGCTGGGTGCCGCAACCCGGACCTGTCACGCGGAGCGTGACTGAGGGGTTTAACGTTCCATAAAAATTTCCTTTCCCCTGCAATAAACAAGCCGCCCGTTCCGTATTCATTACAGAACGGGCGGTTTTTCGTCCATAGTACAGGAGGTATATTTCTTATGAAGATTCTGAATACAATGCTGGGCCGTCAGGCCATTGCCGCAGCCCTGGTGCTGTCCCTTGCCATCCCCATGAGCGTCGGCGCATTTGCCGAGGAGCCTGCCGCTGCGGCTGCCGCCGATGACACCGTTGTTGCAGGCTACCTGCCCCCGCAGGACGAAAGCGTGATGCTTCAGGGCGAGATCGCGCTGCACAGCGGCGACGTTGCCGTGGGCGAGACCGACCCCGCCTACGGCGGCTACGGCGCACCGGAGGGTGACCCCATTCAGGGCGACATCATGCTGATCTCCGCTGACGAGGCAAAAACCACCGAAGCCCGGTACACCGTCAAGGGCCTGCTGGGCCGTCAGGTCCTTTACACCGCCCGGCAGGAGGGCCGCGTCCTGACGCTGGACGTGCCGGACTGCGCCGCCACCTTCCGCACCACCATTCAGGACATGAAGACCCTGATGAATCAGGGCGTGTCCACGCTGGTGCTCACCACGGAGAAGGGTTCCACCACCCTGAACCTTTCCCTGCTGTGTGAGGGCCAGACCGACACCCAGCGGGTGGTGCTGCGGCAGCTGGGCGACAGCGCTTTCCTGACGGTCGGCCTGCGCTGCCGCCGCGACCTCATCGTGGGCCGCTGAGTGGGGTGTGTTCCCCTTTCCTGAAGCTTAACAGAAACACAGCAGGAGCGCTCTGCCGGTATGACCCGGTGGGGCGCTCCTGCTGTGTTTGGGAAATATCAGAGGATGTCAAATTTTACTGCGCGTTCTGCTTGAGGTCCTGTGCCTTCTTCCAAGCACGCAACACGCTGATCTTGGTAACCATGTTGTCCGGATAGAACTTCACCTGTTCAGGGGGCAGCTCTGTATCCTGATCGTTCAGGTCAGGCATGAGGTCGTGCTCCATGGCCCAGCGGGCAGCATGCTGCAGATCCATATCCTGTTCTTCCTGGCCAACATCGGGGTAGAGGATCTCAGATTCCGGCATAGGCTTGCCTGCATCCTCCCACAGCATCATTGCAAGAGCACTGCGGTTGCTGGGGAAGTAAGGCAGACCCCACATCTGGCCCACAAGATCGGTGCCCAGCGTGTAGCCAACCAGTGCGCCGCCAGCCACAACAGCCGTACCGACAATGATGGGGCCAACAACATCAGAACCATCCTCAATGTCAGCGCTGCGGTACTGTGCAGCCACATCCACATCGTCATTCATGGTAAAGGTGATGGACTCAGCCTTGTAATCCTGCTCCAGCGGCAGGTCAAACTTGCCGGTAGACCAGAGATCAAACACCATACCCTCGGGAACCTTCGTCTGGTCCAGCGTCACGGTGACTTCTGCACCATCCGGCACAAGGCAGGTCTGCTTGCCGCTGGCCTCATCGGTGCTGGTTTCCAGTGTATCGGTCACATCAATGCCGCCGTTTTTCACAGCAAAGGTGCCGCCGGTCACGGTCAGGGTATGATTGACGACAGGCTCATCCTTCTTCCACTGTGCCGTAAACACCTCATCACCCGTCAGGACAAGCTCACTCCCGGCTCTATAGAGCTTACCATTAAGGCTCAGCCATCCAGCAAACTGGTAGCCTTCTCGTGTGGGAGCCGCTGCAAGCGTCACGCTCTCATTTTCATGGGAAAAAGCATCGTTGTAGTTGGCAGTTTCGTCACCAACGCCTTCATTCAGGTTGTACTGGAGGCGGTACACACTGGCAGTTTCCTGATGTTTTTCCAACTCCCGGTGGCAGTAGTTGCAGGTCTTCGTTACATCCCGCCACTCATTTCGTGCATCGATCGTTTTCCACTCCGAATAGGTGTAGGTAAAGGCTTTGTCATGCTCACCATCGGTATAGGAGTGTGTCTTCATCTCGCCGCCTTTCCAGACCGGCTCCACACTATTGTTCCAGTACACCTCTGTCTTGCCAGTGTTGCATGCAGACTTACCGCCAAAGCCAAACACCTGCGAGCAGGTCATTGTATCCCGGGCAGCCGTGACAGTGGGATCATTGATATTGATGATGAACTTATGGTTGCCCATGTAGCTGTCGTCGATCTTCAGCGCAGTTTTATCAAATAATACATAGAGCGAGAAGTTGGAATTCACGGTGCAGTTTTCAAAATTAACCGTCACATCATTGCCAGGGTCACCGGGACGATAAACATTTATGGTTTTACCTTTGGAATTGAATGTGCAATCTTTGAAAGTGCACGTGTTTCCTGTATAGGTCGACAAAGAATAATTTGCTTTGCTGATTTCAGACTCTGTTGTGCCGGGGGCATTGAAGGTAACATTGTCAAATGTAGTCGATGTATAGCCCCAGTAATCCGCACGCCCATTGAAAACACAATCTTTCAACGTGATATTCTGGACACGAACGTAGCCCTGTAGATCTTCGGCTTTGATGGTTCCGTCCGGATATACACTGCCGATAAGCGTCATATCCTGGAAAGTGATGCTATCGCTGCCGTCAAAACTGTAATTGCAGTAGCCATCAGCCCCATAGGGCGCCTGCGGAGCCTGAATTTGCCACTTTGTTTTATCGACACCAGCGCCCACAAAGGTCAGGCTCTTTTTCGTTACTGTCTGTGTATTCTGTGTACCACCCAGCGAGTATACGCCCTCGCCAAGGGTGATGGTAGCCCCGTCCCCGGCTGCCGTTACAGCAGCTTCCAGAGAGGGATAGCCCGTTTCGCCAATCCATGCTACATCCTTTTTTCCGGTGCCGGGTGCGTCCTCCGCAAAAGCCAGCATGGGAAGCATCTGAAGCATCATTGCCACTGCCAGCAGGGCAGCCAAAAAACGGTTCTGACTTTTCTGTTTCAACTTTCTTCATTCCTTTCATCACTATTTGCATTTTTGCAACGGATTCCCCGCAAGGAACCCTCCAGATTCCTACCGCACTGTCACCTCCCCTGTAGGTTCCATTTTCCGCATTGCAGGTCTCAGCCAGGTTGCTGAGTGCTTTGTTCTCAAAGGAATTTTCTGTCATTTCATTATACCCCCCCCCTAAATTAAAATCAAGTTTTTGAAAACTTTTGTTGATATTCACAAATCAGGGTTCCTCTTTCGGTCATTTTCACGAAACTGCCTTTGACAAAGAAAAAAGCGGCCTGCCAGTGACTGACAAGCCGCCCAAAATATTGCCATATTCCAAATGAAAAGTTGCTGATAGCATGGGGCCCAGCTTTTTTGCCGCAAACAACAGAAGCCCCCCGCCGGTTCTCTCGGCGGGGGGCTTCTGCTGTGGCAACTTATGGTAAACGGAGAGTGGATATCAATTGAGAATGGGATTCAGGATCTCGACCAGTGCATGATACTGGGTGGCGTAAGCTTCTGCGCCGTCCTTGGGGCGGCCCGGCTCGGCCATCTCGGACTTCATCTTCTCGACGATCGGGTTATTCTCAAATTGGAGCTTCTGGCTCTTTCCGCCTTTGGCTCCTGGTGCAAAGAAATCAAACATTGCCAGGTGGGGCTCCAGCGTCAGGAAGCCGTGGTAGCCCTCCTCGCAGAAAGCACGGCGAAGCAGCTCAGGGATCTTGCCAAGGCCGGTGCCTGCGGGCACATTCAGCAGGTAGCCGGGCAGAGCATCCTTGATGTGGATATAAGCGATCTGGTCATGGAGCAGTTCCCAGCACTCCGCGGTGTCCTGCTCACACTGAACAAAGTTGGCAAAATCAAACGCCGCCTTGAAGTGGGGGCAGGCCAGCCGGTCGAACAGCAATTTGCAGCGGGCACCGGTGTCTCCGTAGATGCCCTTCTCATTTTCATGGAGCAGGACAATGTCATGCTTTTCCGCGATCCGGATAAACTGACGCAGCTTATCCAGCACCACATCGGTATAGCTGTCTGCATCGGCATCCTTGGGGATGAGGAAGCTGAACATCCGGATGAAGGAGCAGTCCAGCAGCCTGGCCGTTTCGCAGAGTGTTTCCAGCTGCTCCAGCTGCTTGGCAAAGCCCTCTTCATCGTCCACCTCCACCTTGCCGATGGCCGTACCCAGGCTGGAAACGCCCACGCCTGCGGCCCGCAGCTTTGGCAGAAGAACGGTGCGTACTTCCTCGGGAGTGTAATCGGCAATGCCCTTGTGCTCGGCGCTGCGGATGCAGATATACTTCATCCCCAGATCCGTCACAGTTTTGAGCTGCTGGTCAAAGTCCTGGCTGATCTCATCCGCAAAACCGGAAATTTTTTCGTAAACGCTCATAAGACACACCTCATTCACCGATCTTTGTTTTCCAAACTTAACAGCACTGTTTCTGGCTTGTAGTATACCACTCTTCCGGGCGCTGTGTTATAATAAATCGAAGGAAAATATCAAAATTCAAAGAACGTTCATAAATTCAACGCAACCGCCAAACAAGGAGGCAAGTTCTCGTGCAATTCAACGAAAAAGAAAAAGTTCTCCAACTTTTTTCGGAGAGTGGGCGAGAAAACGCGGAGGGCTATTTGGAAGCCTGTTCAAGCAGCAGGAGGGGCTGACACCCCGCCAATACCGCCTGCAGCAGCGGCAGCTGGGAAAATAACAGCAGAAGCCCCCCGCCGGGAGAACCAGCGGGGGGCTTCTCTGTATGCGAATGAGGGGTTACTTCTTTGCCAGGTACTTACGGATATCGATGGCCACAGCCACGATGATGACAAGGCCCTGGACGATATAGGTGTAAGAGGAGTTGACGTTCATAAACTGCAGAGCGACCTTCATCAGCTCAAAGACCAGAACGCCGACCAGAATGCCAGGCACGGTGCCGACACCGCCGGTGGTGGAAACGCCGCCGATGGTAGAAGCCGCAATGGCATCCAGCTCATAGCCCATTGCAGTGTTGACGGATGCGCCGCCGGACTTTGCAGCCAGCAGGCAGCCTGCCAGACCGAACATGCAGGAGGCCAGGATGTAGATGCGGATCTTGGTGGCGTAAACGTTGACACCGGCAACCTCAGCAGCAGCTTCGTTGCCGCCGATGGCGTACATGTACTTGCCGTGACGGGTCTTGTTGTACAGGAACCAGAAGCACACAGCCACGACCAGGGCGATCCAGATCAGCACGGGGACCTTCAGGATGGTGTTGGAGGCCAGAGAGGTAAAGTTCTTGTTCAGGGAGCCGATGGGGGTACCGCCGGTGTAGACCAGGCAGATACCGTAGACGACCTGCTGCATACCCAGGGTAGCGATAAAGGGCTGGACCTTCAGGTAAGAAACGACCAGACCGTTGCACAGACCCACGATGGCGCAGATGGCAATGACCAGAATGAACACCACAGGGGTGGGCAGAGTGGGCATGTTGGGGTAGAACTTACCGGCAGCGCCCTCGGTCTGCGCAAAGATGCAGGCCAGGCAGGCAGCAAAACCAGCCAGACGGCCTGCGGACAGGTCGTTGCCGGTGGTGATCAGACAGCCGGAGATGCCCAGCGCGATGATGTAGCGGATGGACACGTTCTTGAACAGGTTGATCAGGTTTGCAGGTGCAAAAAAGTTCGGATGGATGATGCCGACGAACAGAGAGACGAGCAGCATCAGAACGATAATGGCGTTGTTGCCCAGCCATTTCTTTACGGATTTACCCGTTAATTTCTTGGTAGCTTCCACAATAGACAGCCTCCTTGTTTACTGATTGGCCGCTGCCGTTTCGGGCGCGGTCTCAAACTGGGTAGCCAGCTCCATGATGTTCTCCTGGGTCGCGTCCTTGCCGTCGATGAAGCCGGTGACGCGGCCATCGCACATGACCATGACGCGGTTGGACATACCAATGATCTCGCTCATTTCAGAGGAAATCATAATGATGCTCTTGCCCTGCTTGGCCAGATCGGCAATGATGCAGTAGATCTCGTACTTTGCACCAACGTCGATGCCGCGGGTGGGCTCGTCCAGGATCAGGACATCGGGGTTATTTGCCAGCCAGCGGGCGATCAGCACCTTCTGCTGGTTGCCGCCGGACAGGCTCTTGATCTGGGTCTTGGGGCTGGGCACCTTGATGGCCATCTTTTCCTTATTGGTCGCCACCAGATCCAAAATCTTCTTGTCATCCAGCATGATGGGGCCCTTGCGCAGAGCGTCCAGCGATGCAATGGAGATGTTGTCGGCCACGCTCAGCACACCCATGATGCCGGTTGCGCGGCGGTCCTCGGTCAGCAGAGCCACACTCTTCCGGATGGCATCGCGGGGCTGCTTGATGTGGACCTCTTCGCCCTTGATCCACACCCTGCCGGAGGTGTGTGCACGCAGACCAAAGATGCCTTCCATCAGCTCGGTGCGCTGTGCGCCCACCAGACCAGCCACGCCCAGGATCTCGCCCTTTTTCAACTCAAAGCTGCAATGGCGGAAGGAGCGCGGATGGATGGAGGTGAAGTCCTCCACCTTCATCATCACTTCCTCGGAGGGGTGGTTCTCCAGCGGCGGGAACAGATTGGACAGCTCACGGCCGACCATCTTGGCGATGATCTGTTCCTTGGTCATGTTGGCAACGTCCCACTTGCCGATGTAATGGCCGTCACGCATGATGGTCACTTCGTCAGCAATGACCTTGATCTCGTCCATCTTGTGGCTGATGTAGACCAGTGCAACGCCCTGCTCCTTCAGCTCACGCATGATGCGGAACAGCGATTCCACTTCATTGGCGGTCAGGGAGGAGGTGGGCTCGTCCAGGATCAGCACCTTGCAGTTTGCGGAAACAGCCTTTGCAATTTCCACCATCTGCATCTGGGCAATGCTCAGGCTGCCCAGCTTTGCGTGGGAATTGATCTGCAGCTTCAGCTTCTTCAGCAGTGCATCGGTATCGGCATACATTTTGCTGTGGTCCACAATGGTGATGGGGCCAAACTTTTTGGTGGGGTAGCGGCCCAGCCAGATATTCTCAGCCACGGTACGGGCCGGGATGGGCTGCAGCTCCTGATGCACCATGGCAATGCCGCGGCCCAGTGCATCCAACGGGTTCGCAATAACGACCTTTTCTCCCTCGTATTCGATCTCGCCCTCGTCCATCTTGTAAATGCCGAACATGCACTTCATCAGGGTGGACTTACCGGCACCGTTTTCGCCCATCAGGGCCATAACTTTACCGGGGCGGAGCTCCAACTGCGCGTGGTCCAGCGCTTTTACGCCGGGGAAGGTCTTGACCACGCCTTTCATTACCAGACGGTATTCTGACATTCCGCAGAGCCTCCTTATCTTGCAATTTGCAGGCCGCGCGGTGCGTCCTTTCTTTCCAAAAGAAGGCGCGTGCGCCCGAGAGAAATCTCGCACGCACGCGCTTTTAAGCTTTTACCAAGCCATAGGACTCACTGCGTACCTTGCAAACGTGAGTTTTGTGCCACAGGAATTAGAGGTACTGTGCTGCGTTCTCGGTAGTGACCTTGACGTAGTCGACCCAGTAGTACTCCTCAACGTCCTTGCCCTCAACAAACAGCTGAGTAGCCTCGGCAGCAGCGGTAGCCTGGCCCACGTCGTCGTTCAGAACGGTACCGGTCATCTTGCCGTCAACAACGTTCTGGACAGCCTCTTTCAGTGCGTCAACACCGACCAGGTAGATGTCCTTGCCAACGGTACGGCCAGCCTGCTCGATGGACTGCAGAGCGCCCAGAGCCATTGCGTCGTTGTTGCAGAACACAACTTCGATCTTCTCGCCGTACTGTGCCAGAGCGTTTGCAACGTCCTGCTGTGCGGTGGTCTGATCCCAGTTGTCCAGGTACTCGTACAGGCACTCCACTTCCTTGCCGGCATCGGTCAGAGCCTTGATGGAGTACTCGGTGCGGTACTGAG